>Ga0302176_10000006_pt1 | contig 244910 bp, 213 predicted proteins | sample I_Palsa_E1_1_FD_198787 | JGI IMG/M metagenome (GOLD analysis project Ga0302176, IMG submission 198787) | Peat permafrost microbial communities from Stordalen Mire near Abisko, Sweden - I_Palsa_E1_1 | ecosystem: Environmental > Terrestrial > Soil > Palsa > Peat permafrost | place: Sweden...
AGCTCCGGCGAGTGCTTCGGAGCATTCGCAAAAGCGACGTCGAGGTAGTCATCTTTGATCGCTACATCTACGATGAGCTCGCGAACCTGCCATTGGACCGACGGCTGGCTCGGACATTCATTCGATTTCTACTGAAGATCGTACGTAAGCCCGACATAGCTTATCTTATCGACGCCGACCCGGTGGCAGCGCGGACCCGTAAGCCCGAATATCCGCTGGATTTTCTTCTCACCAACCGCGAGGCCTACCTCACACTGAGCCGTCTCACGGGCGCCATTACTGTCATCGAGCCCCTCCCCATCGAAGTCGCAGAAGCGAAAGTCAAAGAGGCATTCCTCCAGAAACTGCCGGTGCCGGAGGACGGTTTGTCTCAGTTGCCGGCGCTGCCCTAGGGCAAGAATCAGATAGCCAACTTCTTCCCCATGTAACTCATCCAACGTCAAGCGGATCACGAGACCGGAGCCCAATGAAGATTTGTCTGGTAAGCACTTTTCCACCCAGCCAGGGAGGATTAAGCGAGTACGGACTTCACATCGCGGAGGAGTTGCGGCGGAATCCCTTTGTTAGCCTGACGATTCTTGCCGATAATATTTCTCCATCACAGCCCGAGCTAGATGGTTTTTCAGTGCAACGCTGCTGGTCGATGGATGATCCCGCGAGTTCGGTTCGTCTTCTCAATGCCATCTGGACCTTGAAACCAGACGTCGTCTGGTTCAATCTGCTCTTCAGCACATTCGGCCGAAATCCCATCAATGCTTTTATGGGGCTGGTCACTCCTTTGCTGGCACGTATAAGCGGTCGCTATACTCACGTGACCCTCCACCACCTGATGGATACTGTGGACTTAAAAGACGCGGGGGTCCGGCATCCGCGGATTTATCGCACGGCGGGGGCGGTAGCCACCAGAATGCTTCTGCTGTCGAATTCGGTCTCTGTGCTCATGCCGGGATATCGCAGGATCCTGCGTGATAAATATGGGCACGACAATGTTCACCTCCGTTCCCACGGCGTTCTCACGCAGAGACCGGAGTACCCTGATTTCTCGCGACGCGGAAATCCTGAGCATCGCATCCTGGCCTTCGGCAAGTGGGGAACTTACAAGCGGCTCGAACTCATGATCGAGGCGTTCAAGATTGTTTCAAACGAAATGCCCGACGCAAGGTTAGTCATCGGCGGAGGTGACCATCCTCAGGCCGCTGGGTATGTGGAATCCGTGAAGAAGAAATGCGCGGGAAATCCGGCAATTGAATTCACCGGTTATGTGCATGAAGACCAGTTGCCGAATCTTTTCCAGAGTTCATCTCTTGCCGTGATGCCTTACTCTTCCTCGACGGGTTGTAGTGGTGTTGCGCATTTGGCTTGCGCATACGGAGTGCCTATCGCTTGCGCGGATCTCCCAGATTTCCGCCAGATGGCACAGGGTGAAGAAATAGCGATTGAATTCTATCAACCGGGAAATGCGGAAGACCTGGCCCGATGTCTGATTGATCTGCTCACGAATAAAGAAAAGCAGCAGGCGATGGCGGTACAAAACTTCTCCACGGCTCTTCGTATGACGATGCCCACGATCATCCAGAAGTATTTGCGGCATTTTGAGCTCGAACAGAGAACCGAGGCGCTGCGGCGGGTGACCCGATTCCGAAGATTGCCCACTTGGGTCCCTTCGAAGGCTCTCATGCTGAGGATGATGACGCGAAATTCATCAGGATGGATGCATCGCTCCGCCGTTCAGCGGCCATCGTGGAAGAGTTTAGACCGCAAGAATCTATTGAACGATAATGTTAACGGGAGTAGAGACCTGGGTGGAACCGGAACTCCCAAGAACGGTTACGGAATAATTGCTGGGAGCCGCGGCGGCGGCGCTCTGCGTTCCGGTGCTGATTCCGCTGCAGGAAACGGTCATCATTCCGAGAGCCAGCAAAGCCACAAGGGCGAGGAATTGAGCGATACGCCTGCGGCTCATGTTACCGATAAAAGCGAAGCCGGCTATTCCGAAAGACAACAGCCAGCCAGCATAGATTGGATTCGCCTTGCTCCGCTGGGGCAAATTACGCCCGGCAACGGCCACGGAGGAAATGGTAAGAGTGGAAGTGCCGGTGCCACTGCCGGGAGTAATGGTGGCGGGCGAGAAGGCGCAACTGAAACCGCTGGGCAGACCACTGCAGGAGAGCGAGATCGCGTGGTTGAAGGAGCCGGATTGCGGCTTGGCGGTGACGGTAAGGCTTCCTGACTTGCCGGCCGGAATGATCACTGTTGACGGGGAAGCGCTGAAGGCTAGCGTTGACGAGCCTGTGCCGGCGGCGCACGCTGGGCTGTAGCTGATCGCGCCGGTGATCTGGTTCGCGAGGATAGGCTTGCCCACAGCCTGCACAAATAATTTGTAATTGCCCGCCGGAATCGAAAAGCTGCACAGGTTCAACGAGTCGGTCCCAGCCGTCATGTTCGTCAGAGGCATCAGGTTCTGACCATCGGAGCTGATATACACCGTGTAGTGGTCGACCGTGCTCTCTTCGCCGCTGGTGGCCCACTGTAGAGCCGTTCCGGCAACCGAAGCGGAGACTGTCAGACAATTGTCTATACCGGATTCGATCTCCGTGGCCTCTTCATAATCGTTCCAGGTCACCAGTTGCAAATCGGGCAGTTCTTTTCCTGAATTATAAAGACCGTTTATTTCGGAGAATGTTTGCAGCCAGGTCTGGCCGCATTGCTGCCCCATGATGCGATCGGAACCCCAGGGCGCCAGAGTATCGTTGAAGCCTTTGTATGTTGCACCTATCGTTTGTTCGTTCTGGAACGACATTCCCGCGTCGTAAAAACTGGAGAGATAGCTCATCCCGTAATCAGTTGTAGTCGGCATCACCCAGGAGTAGCTGCCATCGCTGACCACGTGGCTGAATCCGTTGTTGTTCTGGAAGACAAACAAAGGATGCGTGCTCAAGTTGCTACTCAGTGCGTTCCAATCGATTGAGTAGGAGAGATCGATATTGAAGTTGCTAACGACTGGCTGTCCCTGCCAAGTCATGTATGCGGGCGAAGAAAAATACGTTTTTTCGACGTATTGCAATTGACTGATCAAGGCCTGTTGAGGAGAACATCCGGAACAGGAGTCCGATTCGAGGGCGCCCTTATCGACCATGATGGCAAAAGTGAAGCCCGGATGGCTTTCAGCCTCTGCCATGACCGCCTGCGTCGCCCGGTCGATGAAATTGTTTGGTCCATACCAGTCGATGATCACTCCATCAATGCCGCGGCTGATCATGTCGTCAATCTGGCTCTTGACTTGCGCAGGATCAGTGGAGTTATAACCGACATTCATGTGGCTGGACTGCCCAAACCAGAGCATCAGATGGGCGTAGACCTTCGTGCTTGTTCCGGAATAGAGCAGAGAGTGGACGTCGACTTTGCTGATGTTTCCCGCTCCTCGATTGCCGTTGGATTGGTTCCGGAAACTGTTCGCCGCACTGGTGTTGTTGGAGGTTTGAGCAGCGAGAGTTGTGGTCGGCACCACATAGGAGGAACCCGCCGAACACAGGCGCACACACGCGAGAATGACTGCAACCGCGAGATTTAGATGACGCATCGGTCCTCGGGGGCGGAGTAGTGCAGAGGATCTTGCACGAACTGTGGCCAGAACGAGGAAGGCACGCCCGCCTGTAGATTTCCTGTTACCGGCCTGATCTTTCTGACTGGGTCTTGCTGCCTTGATCTTGTTAAGCTGGTCTTATCTGGGAACTGAGTCAGCTTATGACTGAGGCTATGAAAGGGAAAGATTACATTCGTCCAAGAACCTAGGTGCTACGACCTATAGGCCATGGCGTTGACGGCGCAAGAATGCCTAAGTAGCTTTCTTGACAGCGTGCATTCTCGCGCCGCCAGGTTGAATTGCGCCAATGCCACCGGCGCGAATAGGCACACTACAAGCATGCTCCTCAGAATGTTCAAGAGGCTCGCCTCCATATGTTTTTGCAACCCGAGAGAATTATTCCGCTGAGGTCACAGTAGAGCGGCTAGCCTGTGGATGTCTGCGAGAGATGGACAAAATCAAAGTGACGGATGTCACTGGGTGAATGTTTGTGCAACCGGGTGGCGCGTAACTTGCCGATTTCGCGGCCCTTTTCACCGCTATATACACAATCCACTGTAGAGATCCGCCTTCGGGACAGTAGAAGCATGGGGGACAGTAATTGAGACAACGCCCCGTGCCTCGGTAGACGACAACTGCCTCTCACCCACCCTCATCAAACATCGCGTCTGTCGAAGTTGATTTCGTCTGGAGTAAAACGCGCCATGAAACATCCACTCATCACCTTGCTGACGTCCTTGTCTGCCTTTTCTCTGCTGCTTTTTTTGCTTGGTTGCCAAGGACTGGCATCACAACCGACTCAAGCTTCCACTTATCAGCTAACCGTGGCCACGGCTGGCGCGGGCACGGGAACTGTGACCAGCAGCCCGGCGGGAATCAATTGTTCCAGTGCTAGTACGACTGCGAACACGTGCACAGCGACTTTCGCTTCGGGTACCGCAGTTACGTTGACCGAGACTCCCGCAAGCGGTGGCACTTTCGTGAGCTGGGCAGGGGCTTGTACGGGAGCTGCGAGTTGCAGCGTCACCATAAACGCAGCGACCTCGGTGACCGCAACGTTTGGAGCTGAACCTACCTACCAGCTAACCATAACTACGGCTGGCGGCGGCACGGGAACCGTTACCAGCAGTCCGGCGGGAATCAATTGCACGAGCTCCAGCTCATCGGGCAGCTCGACTACGAACACGTGCAGCGCACCTTTTGCCCAAGGCAGCGCGGTCACGCTGACCGAGACTCCTGCAAGCGGCAGCACTTTTGGCAGTTGGTCTGGAGGTTGTACGGGAACCACGACTTGCAGCGTCACCCTAAGCGCAGCAACTTCCGTGACTGCAACTTTCGGTGGATCGTTGCAAAGCAGCATCAATCACATTATTTTGTTCGCGCAGGAGAATCGCTCGTTCGACCACTACTTTGGAGCGATGCGGCAGTATTGGGCGAACAACGGAATTCCGGATCAGAGCTTTGACGGCTTGCCACAATTTAATCCAGCGAGTGGGATTGCTCCTCTGCAAGGGGCGGCGCCGTCCGTTCCCGGCTGCAACATCGCGAACTCGGCGACGGATTGCTCTGTGGATCCGACGAATCCGATCACATCGTTCCATTTCACTTCAGTCTGCAATGAGAATCAGAGTCCGTTCTGGAATGAAGCGCACAACGATTGGGATTACCAAAATCCCGCCGATCAACCCGCTGAGGTCACTTCGACCGGAGCGCCGAATCCTCCGCTAAACGGCTTTGTCTGGACTGCCGCGTACGACGCCCGTTCCGATGGTTTCATGGACGTTATGGGCGTGCGCGCCATGGGCTACTACGACGGAACAGATCTGAATTACTACTACGCCATCGCGAGCGACTTTGGAATTTCCGATAGATGGTTCGCTCCGGTGATGTCTCGGACGCAGTTGAACCGCATGTACATTCTCGGGGCCACCTCTTATGGCCATGCCTATCCCCTTAATAGTTCCGAGAATCCGCTGCCAGTTCCGCCGATTTTCGAGGCGCTGCAAAATGCAGGCATCAGTTGGAAGATTTACATCAACCCAACCGGTCTATCCGATGCTGGCCAGGCGTGTACCGAGGACTACACAGACGACAATGCAATCTGTATGTTGAAAGGAAATGGCTCCTATCTCAATGAGTTCACCTATTTCACCACTGTCGTCAACAGCGCAGGGCAGACACCCGATCTATTGCAAAACATAGCGCCCATACAACAGTTTGCGATAGACGCCGCGGCCGGCAACTTGCCTGCCTTCGCTCTGGTCGAGCCGGCTTCCAGCGCTGGATACGATGAACATCCATCGGACTCCGACGGGTATCCTGTCAATGTGCAAGCTGGCGAGCAGTATGTGGCGAACTACGTTATCAATCCATTGCTGCAAAGCCCCAACTGGACGGATTCAGCCTTGATTTTCACCTACGACGAGCCCGGCGGATACTACGACCACGTCTCGCCGCAGCCCGCTGCCCTTCCTGGCGATGGGTACAATTGGCCGACTGACTTGAATCCCCCGGGAATTACTGACGACATATGCACGAAACCGGGTGAGGTGGAAGGACAAGGAACGTGCAGCTTCGGCTGGACGACTTATCGCGTGCCGAACGTTGTCATTTCGCCGTACTCTCTCAAAAATTACGTCTCTCACACCGTTCGCGATACGACCTCGGTCCTGGCTATGGTGGAGGCCCGCTTCGGCCTGTCGCCTTTAACCGGGCGCGACGCTTCGCAGCCCAGCATGACCGAGTTTTTCGACTTCGTAAACAAGCCGTGGGCGACACCGCCGACGCTTCCGAAACCGGCTACGGGCCTGCCTTGCGACCAGACGCCGCCAGCGAGCTGGCAGGAGCCTCCCCTACTGACCGTATTTGCGACCGGAAACGGATCGGTGACGACCAGTCCCGGCAGCGGCATCGACGGATGCACCAACAACAACTGCTCGGCGACGTTTGCCAATGGGACGGTCGTTACTCTGACTGCCACTCCTTATAGCGGTGCTACTTTCACGGGATGGTCTGGCGGTGGCTGTACCGGCCCCGGGACGTGTTCGATAACCATAAGTTCGTCTACTCCCGAAACCACAGTTACGGCCACCTTCAACCCATAGCCAGGGGGCATGCGATCTCACGAGGTCGCTGTTCCGGCGCGGAGACTACTAGAAAGTTCTCCGCAATGGGATAATGACTTTCGTGAGACTCCAGCGGGCGGTTGTTCTGTGGTTAGTCTTCTTTTCCGCATCCTACAGCGTGGCGGCGACGCGCCATTACTACATCGCCGCCGAAGACGTGACCTGGGACTATGCTCCCAGTGGGCACAACCTGCTCAATGCCCTGCCCCTTCCCCAGCCGTGGGGGCAAAAGCGGCAGTGGCCGAAGAGCCGCTTCATTGAATATACGGACGACACTTTTACCACGCCAAAGCCGCAGCCGCAGTGGCTGGGAATTCTTGGCCCGATCATCCGCGCAGAAGTTGGGGATGAAGTCGTGGTCGAGTTTCTGAATCGGCAGCACCTCCCGCGCAACATGCATCCGCACGGCTTGCGCTACGACAAGAACAGCGAAGGCTCTTTCTATATTCCGTTTGGAAAAGGCGACCGGGTTGCACCCGGAAGACGATTCACTTACCACTGGTTTGCCAATGAGGCCAGCGGCCCGGGACCAGGCCAGCCGAGTTCCATCGTCTGGTGGTATCACGGGCATGTGGATGCTGCGGTTGAGACCAATGCAGGTTTGCTGGGGCCGATCGTTGTTACGGCAAAAGGGAAAGCGAATCCTGACGGCTCTCCGAAAGACGTGGACCGCGAATTTATTGCTTCCTTCATGGTGTTCGATGAGATGGGCGGCAAGCCCGCCGGCCTGTTCTATGCGATCAACGGATTCATCTTCGGCAATCTTCCCGGCTTAACCATGAAGCAAGGAGAGAAAGTACGCTGGTATTTGCTGGGGATGGGCAATGAGATTGACCTGCACACTCCGCACTGGCACGGCGAAACCGTTACTGATGAGGGTAGGCATACTGACGTGATCGAGTTGCTTCCGGGAAGCATGAAGACGGTCGACATGGTCGCCGACAATCCCGGCACGTGGATGTTTCACTGCCATGTGGAAGACCACATGGAAAATGGAATGATGGCGGTTTATACGATTTACGTTCCGCCTACGCGGGCCTGCCCGGTAGCGTTTACTGGTGGCGATTTCTGGAAGCATCCAGAGAATTTTTCACTCAATATAAAGAACACCAGCAGCAAAACGATTTCGAGCGTGAGTCTCACCACCGAAATGTTCGTAGCTCCGCAGGATTTGCGACGGCCCTTCAACGTTCAATGGTCGACGACTAAACCGATCTTGCCGGGCCAGGAGCAGACGATTGAAAAACCCGGCATCCGCGCTGAGAGTGCGCAGACCGTGATGGGGTGGGTGTTCTTTCCGTCGCTGATAAAGTTTGATGACGGGAGCGTGTGGCGCCCGCAAGGTGAAGGGGAATGCTTCAACGTAATCTGGCGGGACGCGCAGCATCCTGAGCTGATGGCGTTGCCGCCGCGGCAGAGTGAGATGAATCCGGACTAGCGTGTACAACAGAATCTCTAGCGCGGAGTCGGCGGGTTTACCGTTACATTTTGAGCGACGTAGCGGCTGCCATCAAACCGCGACAGTACGGTGACGTCAGCGCCGGGACGCAGATTATCGACTGACGCAGCGGCCGCATCGAGCGAGATTTCGTAGGTCTTGTGGTCCGTCGAAGAGGTTAGAACCAGAATTCCCAGGCGAAGGTCTACCGCCATAACGGTGCCGGCAAATGAGAAACTAGCGCCGGGAATTGCCAGCACAGAAACTTCCCGGGCGACGTCGGTCCCATCCTGCTGCGGACCGAATTTCACGGCGACCAGCGTTCCGGGAGCGAGTTCGCTTGCGGAGGCAGGATGGCCGCTATCCACAACCTTGGTCTGCGAGTTCAGACGTATTTTTAGTGGCCGGGGCGAAAGCAGGTCGCGCAGCAGCAGTTCACTCTTATCGCTGCGATAGCTCACGACCGTTCCCTGACTCTCGCCGCCTGCAGTGTTTTCAGTTTTCAGCCGAATGGTTCTGGCGAAAACCATGCCTCCGTCGAGAATCGTGTCGATATAAATGCGATCTCCCCTTTGCAGGTCGGAGGCCGAAGCCTTAAGGCCATCCTGAAAGAAGCTGGTGCGCGGGTCGAACGCGATGATCATTTTGCCGCCACCGAAAAGCTGAACGGTCATCCGATCGCGTACGCGATCCAGTTTGCCAATCCTGCCGCCAATCAGACTGGCTTTCGCAGGACGAACCGGCGGCAGATCGGGAATCAGGCTGGCTGGATCGATCGCGGTATCGACGGCATCCGCCGGCTGAGGGGCAGCGTCGTCCGATGCGGGGGTAGCAGCAGGCGAAGATACCACGTTCTGGACCGGCACCGTTTGCCCGTGCGTCATTCCTGCCAGCACTGAGCCAGCCAGAAAAACCTCCAACCCCGCACGCAGTAAGAACCGAGACATAGCCATCCCCACACAAGAATTTGACGCATCTTTTGGATGCCAAACAGAGGCCTAGGGGTAGTCAGGTTTTCGAAAAAAAGGCACTGTTCGACGACAAACCATTGGCCATTCCCGGCATCACAACTACGTTTCGAAACATAAGTTTGCGAGGCCTTTAGGCATGACTTGGAAGCAATGGATGGTCGTCGGAATAACAAGTGCGATCGTGGGATCGGCTACGGGCGCACGAGCTGGCGACCTTAAAATCAAACTGCCTAAACGCAGTCAGACGACTCCTGTGCAGCGGCTAAACCAGGAGGGAGTGGAAGACATCCGCAAGCATAAGTACAACAAAGCGGAGACTTCGTTCTACAAAGCTTACCTTCTCGACCCCGACGACCCTTTCACTTTGAATAATCTCGGGTACGTTTCGGAGCTGCAAGGACAGGTCGACCGAGCGCAACGCTTTTACGAGTTGGCTGGGCAGCAAGCCTCCGATGCAGTCATTTTCCGCGCGAGTTCGCGTCGCGTCGAAGGGCATACTCTGAAAGAGGCGCTGGTGATTCCGGGGACTCCGCTTGAACTCAATCATGACAACGTGGAAGCGGTACGCCTGTTGTCACAAGGTCGCGCTCCTGAGGCCGATCTCTTCTTGAACAAGGTTCTGGCAAAGGATCCGAACAACATTTTCACGCTCAATAACATGGGCGTCGCCAAGGAAATGGAAGGCGAGTCGCAGGCAGCGTTGAAATTTTACGATGAAGCTGCGGCCACGCACTCGGATGCGAGCGCTGTGGTGACGCTGGCTCGCTCGTGGAGAGGCAAACCGGTCACCGAGATGGCGGCGCAGAACGCGCGGAATTTACGCGCCCGGCTGGAAGCAGAAGAGAAAAATCCTGAAGCGAAAGTGGCGGACTTAAACATTAGCGGAGTCTCGGCCGTGAATCGCAATGATCTTGGTGCGGCAGATCAGGCCTTTCGAAAGGCTTATGCCCTGGACCCAAACAACGCATTTGCGGTTAACAATATTGGATACCTGGCCGAAATCGAAGGCGATCGCGAGACGGCGCAGTTTTTCTATGACAAAGCCCAAACCGTTGCCGGCAAAGCGACCGTGGGATTAGCTACTCGACACGCCGCGGAAGGGTCAAAGTTATACCAGGTTGCAGGGCAGAACGACGCGAAGGTGGAAGCCACCGTGAAACAGGAACGCGATGCCCGCAGAGCGCTCGGTGAACCGAATCTGCTGCGGCGTCGGGATAACTCGCCTGTGCAGGAACCCGCCGCACCGCCATCAAAATAGTCCTTCGAAGCAGCAGCAACAGAACCCGCGGTAGTGCAAGGGTATGAAGAGCGCGTGTTGCGATTGAACTACAGGCCGCGTTCCTGAAAGCGGCCGATGTCAGTCTCTGGGCTGTAGGAGAAATAACGCACAAGGTTCGTCAAGTATCGCAATAGCGTGTTGACATTCGTGGAATACCAGCAGCACCGTGTCATCTCGGGCGAAAACCCGCAAATAAATCGAAGGCGCCCCAGCGCGGATAGAGACGGGCTGAGCATCGCTGCAGCCACGCGGTGATTGCCATCCAAGATCGTCAGAGGCCCAGTTTCATCCACTCCGATGAGGAGGATTGTAGGATTCTCCAGGTCGTGCCGCACCGAAGCGCTGAGACTGCGCAGCTTGGAAAAGAAATCGTCCTGGACAGAACTTTCAAGTTGTACACGGATACGCTCAACAACGTCCGTCACGTAGAAACTTCCCTCGGAGACGCGCCGCCATTGTGCGCGCGGAAAAAAGCGAACTCGACTCAGGTCTTCAGGCTTTAATTCGACTTCAAACCATCGGGTGTCTGCCGGGAGTTCACGCCACATCGCACCCCGCCGCAGAAATAGCAAAGCTTGCCGCACCGCGTTTTCTCTAGAACTATTAAGATCCGGGTGCCTGACGACCTGATCGAACTCGCGCCGATAATCGTTGAACTCGTGGTGATGGAATTCACTGCGCAGAAACTCAGCCATCACCTCTTCCTCGGTCAGCATACTGCGCAACCGAAGACTGCTGTACACGCCAAGAGGCGGAGGAGTCAGCTGACGCCGGAGCAATGGAATGATCAGGATGAAAAGCAAAATCACCATCAACACCAATTGGACGAGAATCACCTGGCGAAGCGTTTGGTGAAGCACGCAAATCCCAAGAACAAGGGCACCACTGAATGCCAATTGAACCCAGCTGGTATTAGCGATCTTGCGGGACATTTCGTAAGTGATGATTACGGAGCTGAGCGAATACACTCCGGTGGTGATGGCGTAGAGGATCAGCAGCGGAGCCAGCGCCCCGTAGTTGCCCAGTTCGAAGTGAGCGCCAAACAGCGTTTTCCAGAGAAAGCTGGGAACCATCCATAGGCCGAAGATCAGCACCGACAGGATGAGAAAGACCAGCAACAATGACGTAACCAGGACAGGGCTGTTTTCATGCTCGTCTGAGGCTGCCGCCGCAGAAACCGGAAACATGGTATTGACCACGGACCAGGCGCACATATTTACTAAACGCCCGACCAGCGCGACCGCGGCATAGAATCCCGCTTCGGCGGGAGGGAAAAAATGTTTTACGAGAACGATATCGAAATTATTGATGACGGTCTGGCCGCAAAAGAAAACAATCGCCTGCAATCCCTCCTGCGCCGAGATAGCGACTCCGCGAAAACTCAAAGAGGTTAATCCGGGACTCGGGAGGGCGACAAAGTAAGAAACAATTACAGCCAATACACTGGCAAGGACGGCTCCCTTTACTCCCATTCCCAATTCAATCAACAGGAACGCTCCGCCCAGCCGGACTAACCCTTCCAACATGAAGTTGATGGCAAGAGGACCGAAAGCGTGAATGCCTTGAATGTAGCCACGGCGCACGCCGAGGGGGACGTAAAAAGCGGTTCCCAGCGCCAGCAGCGATATCAGAAATGGATCGGGCAAATTCAGATATCGGGCGAGTGGCACCCGCAAGAGAAAGAGTAGGACACTAATGGCGATTCCGGCTAACCACGACCGCTGGTGCAGGTTGGCGAACACGGACGATCTGGATTCCGGCGATGTGCTCTTCGCCACGTATTTTGCGCACACGACCTGAAACGACAAGGTGATGCCCGACATGAGCATCAGCAGCGTATAAACTGCCGTGGCGTGTGCAAACCCTGTGGGACCGAGGAGCCGCGCCGTGATCACGTTGTAAAGCAGGTTCGTAACTCCGACGAGCCCAGAGCCAGCCAGCAGCGTTAAGCTGCCGCCCAGAAGCTTGGACTTGAGGGCCTTGGCATGCACTGGCGCCGGCCGAACACTTTCGTCAACGGACGAGACGCTTGCTTCGCTCTTAATCATTTCGGTCATGGTTAGGTTCAGGCAGTTTTAAAATAGGGTAAAGTGCACGACCGGAAGAAGAGTTGTCTTGGACGATCCTGCGAATTCGTAAAATGTTTGTTGCTGAAATCCAAAAGAGAGTCGAAATGGGTGAGCGACAGGCACGCCGCCAGAGCCATCCTTCAGACCGGCGCGGAGCGGCCGCGAGTAAGTCACCAGAAATTCGCTCTGCGCGTTATCGTATTCGTGGTATCCCTCGCCGCGTGAGAGCAGGAAGTTCCCTTGAAAATTCCAGCTGGGATTTGCACGGAACTCGAATCTCGCGCCCGGAAGAAATGCCTGAGCGATCGCATACTCTTCGCCTTGCACTCTCCACGATCGAAGATCCTCAGCCAATACGGCTGCGGTCAAACGCCTGCCGAACTTGCGCTGAACTCCAACATAGCTCGAGGTATTGAAGTACTCCTGCACGAGAGGGTGAAAAAGAAGGTCGCGGATCGCATAGCCGGCGAGCAAAGAAGTCTGGCCCCAGGGACGCCCGACCGTGAATTCCAAACTAGCGGATGCGTCCCGTGAACTCAGGTTCTGATCAGTAAATGGTCCGGCCTCACGGATGGCGCTGCCATTGACCGAGACCCAGTTGAAGAACGAACTGGTCGAGAGATAGAGAAACTGGCGGAAGAGATCCTGGCTCATGTACACAGGCGAAATCGTGTCCCGCCGAACCGTAAACTGGAGCCCGCCATTAAAAGCAATTGTGTTCGGTCCCAGATGAAGAACCGGGGTGATTCCTCCGTTGATAATGGTGTCGTAAGTGTTGCGATCCTGAATCACTCCGACGCTCGGGAAAAGCAATCGGCCGGTCGTCAGGCTTTCGCCAACGAAGCCCGAGATTACCGGCAGGTTCGCGACGTGAACGCGATAGTGAGAATCGGCCAAGTCCTGATAAGAATGCCGCGGAGGCGGTAACAACGCCGGATTCGTGACGTTCAGAATTTTGGCATCGAGCGTGTACACGTTGATGTCTTCCAGCGCGGGGATAAATAAAGCCTCGGGCAGCAGGCTCAGGTTTTGCGTGATCGCCTTGCCCTCCTCGCTGGCAAGCTCGCTCTGTGCGGTCTGAGCTGTTGTCTGATCCTCCTGGCCGGCGACAGTGCTGGCCTGCGCGAATGCGGAAAGAGCTTGCACCGTATCCTGGCGCTGGCGAAACACGTTGGCCTCAGCCATCATGTAGTCGTAGTCATCGACGAAGTCTTTCGCCGGACCGAGACTTGCGAGCGCGTCTTCTGCTTTGCGGTTGTCGCCTTCCGCGAGGTAAGTATTCGCGAGTCCAATGCCAATCTCGCGAGTGTTGGCACCAGCTAACCGCGCTTTGTCGAAATAGGTTTCGGCAAGATTGAAGTCGTGCATCGCCAGGAAGATGTTCGCTGCCTCCAGAATGTCTTCGGGAGTCACCGGCGATGCGTCAACACGCGCCTCGGCAAAGCCAAGCGCCATCTGACGGCGAGCTTCGTCGTAGTGCCCACGTCCCATAAAGACTTGAGCGATGGATAACCGCACCTGGATGCGGTCTCCCTTGGGAACGTCCAGTGCACGCGAGAACCGCTGCATCGCGGCATCTCGATCACCGAGCACCAAGAGAGCGCCGCCCGTAGCCATGAGAATGTCGACCTTATTGTTGCCGTACTGCTCCGCTAACTGGATGTCGCGCATCGTTTCTTCCCGCGCCCCCTCCTTCGCATGGACTTGTGCCTTTAAGGCATACACCGCCGGGTCAGTGGGAGAAAGCTTTTGCGCCACATCAATTGCGGCAAGCGACTGCGGGAATCGACGCAGATGGTAGAGCGTGTCCGCGTATGCCAACTGAATCGGAAGATCGTTCGGAGTTTCCTGCAGCGCTATCCGATATTCTGACTCTGCGTGCGAGAAATCCTGTCCTTGCCGGAATGCCTCGGCCCTGGCCAAATGCCACGGGCGAGTCTTGCCTAAAGTTTTCTGAGCAATGCCTAACTGCACGAGCGCCGGTTTGGGCCGATGCAACTGCAGATCGGAGTACGCCAGGCCGAGATGCGCCACGCCGTTGTCAGGCTGCAACTGAATGGCAATCTGAAAATCTTTGACCGCATTGCCGGGCGCATCCAGATCGTTCAAAACGTATCCGCGATTCACATAAGCCAAAGTTAGCTTGGGGTCGCGTTCGATCGCGCGAGTGTAGTCGGCAACAGCTTCGCGGGATTTTCCATCATGCTCGTGAACGTAGCCCGCAACCAAAGCAAGATCTTTGTCATCGGGCAGAATCGATTCATATTTGGTAACCAGCGCCAGGGCATCTTCATAGTGGTTCAGATAATAAAGATCGTAGGCAAGATAAACCGCGCCTTCACGGTCATGCGGCAGCTTATCCAGAACCTTGTAGCCGAGCTTGGCGGATTCCTCGTAGTCCCCTTTCAAGGTGAGATAGCGCTCGCGTTCGCGCATCACCTGCGGGCTGTCGCTCATCTTGCCCTTGGCGCGATCCAGCCATTGTTTGGCCAACTCGGACTCATGCGATTCCAGAGCGGCGTTGGCGCCTCCAGCCACGACAAGAGGATTGGTGGGCATGTGCTGATAAGCCTTCTCGTAGTTGGCCTCAGCTTCGGGGAAATTTCTTTCGGCGGTGTACAAGTCACCGAGCGCGAGATATGGCGCGAAATCCTTTGGATGGGAATTTACCAAGCGAATGAAATAGCTCTCGGCGAGTTTTGAATCTCCTTTGTCGCGGGCGAGATAACCGAGCGACGACAAGGAGGTTCGATTGTTAGTATCCAGCTCCAGAACCTTTGCAAATGTCGCTTGCGCGGCGTCTTTTTGGCCGAGCTTCCATTGCAGGCTGGCGTAGTTCAGAAGTGAATTGACGTTGGAAGGCGCCAGGGCCAGCGCATCCTGGATATCCTTGTTGGCCGCATCGAGATTGCCCGAACCGGCTTCGATGGCGGCGCGAAGCCGTAGCATCTCCGGCTTGGAAGATGCCGGCACGTTCACTTGATTTATCCCTGCAAAAGCGGTATCGAGTTGCTGCTTCGCTCCAGCTTCGTCTCCTTGGCGCACATCGAGTTCATACAAATTGAGGCGCAATTCGATCGGATAAAGCGGACCTTCCGGCACTTGTGCTGGCAGGTGACTGATCGCCTGGTTGTATTCTGCGGTTGCGTCTTCAAGGCGATCCTCCGCATCATCAATCGCGCCTGCAATCGCGTGCAGCCTGTAGCTATTGGGATCGATCCGCCGGGCCTCCTCAATAAAGCCAGCGGCGGCGTCCGTCTGGCCGAGGCCTACCAAGGCCTGCGCGGCGCTGAGATTTAGATTGAGATTGCCCTTCGCACTCTTCGCCAGCCGCATATATAGAGAAGCCGCCTCTTGCGGCTTGCCGGCGAGCTGATAGGTATAAGCCAAATCAGCCTGCACGTCGATGGTCTTCGTGGGAATCGCCTGCAGAGCGGCGATAGCCTCGTCGTATTTCTCTTGATCGCGATATTCACCCGCAACCGCGCGCAAGACTTCTGGATCTTTCGGCGCGCGGGCCTTCGCGCGATTCAAGTAGCGAACTGCCTCATCCGGTTGAGAGAGGTGTTCATAGGCGTGCGCGATCAGCAGGTCGGTATGCGCCGAGGGTTGCAAGCCTTCCGCCCGCTGCAGTAATTCGAGGGCGCGGTTTGGATCCGAGTTGAGCACAAGCTCGCCTGCAAGCTGCAGGCTGTTCGCATCTTTCGGATTCGCATCCACGACGCGCTGAAGCAATTTCTCCGCATCGGCGTCGCGGCCCATCTTGGCATAGGTCTGCGCTAATCCCGCCATGCCATTGACGGAGCTCGGCCGAAGTTTCAGCCCGCGATTGTAGGCGTCGACCGAGGCCTGATAATGCTGGTCCAGCCGCGCACAGTAGCCTAGCAGGAACCACAGCTCCGCATTTTGCGGAGCGGATTTCGCGGCGCGCTCCGCGAAAGAAACGGCGGCTGCGTAGTCGTTCTTCTTCAGCGCATCTTGGGCGGCTCTTGCTTGGCGAGCGACTTCAATGCTTGATCCCCAGCCTAGTTCAGAATTGCTCTGGCTGGAGTTCTCCTGAGTGGAATCGGCGGAGTTCTGTTTTTGGTTACTGGGATTTGACGTACCGGAATTAGACGTACCAGGACCGTTGACGTCATACGTCTGACCCAGAGCGACATTAAAAAGGACAGCTATGCAAAAGCACGTGAGCGGAAGTCGGCTTTTCACGAAATCACCACTTTTTATACAAGTCTTCGGTTTACCTCCCGCATACGACTGTTTGTGCGGTCACTCTCTGATGCCACTCTTCCCGGTAAGGCTGCTTTTGTATCCTCAGCACTTGAGTGACCACTTAAAAATGGAGTAAACCCTCAGTCCACTTTGTGAATCCAAGTTCTTCGCTAGCTGGACCGCATGGAGCGCAACAACCGCTATGGAGCGCACTACAGTGAATTCTGTCCAAAGCTACTCTCGTCCCATCCCCCTGATCGCGATCATTCTGGTGGCCCTGGCAGTTCACGGCCCGCTGCTTATGATGCAGCTTCCGGCAGGGTCATTCGACGCGAACTTTCATATGTTCTTCGCGTCGCACTACGCTCATCATTGGTTCAATCCCTGGAATGAGAAGTGGTTTGCAGGTTTTTCCCAGACGACGTATCCGCCGTTGACCCACCAATGGATCGCCCTGCTATCGAATGTGGTGGGCCTGAAAATGGGCTACATGCTGGTGCAGTTGATCGCCGTGCTGTTGCTGCCCGTCGGAGTGTTTCGCTTCGCCAGAATCTGGGTAGAAGACCGCGCCGCTAGCTACGCCGCTCTTGGGAGCATTTTTCTAGGGGCTCTCGCCTTTCTGGTGTATCAAGCCGGACAGCTTGCAACGGTAGCTTCCGCAGCGCTGTACCTCAATGCCCTTCCTTACTTCTACGAATGGATAACCGAGTCCTCTGGTAGGTCGCTGGTCAAGGGAGTGGCTGTCAGCCTAGCCGCCGCGGCCGCGCACCACGTTACGTTGATATTTGGCGTGGTGCTTTTTGCGGGACCAGTACTATGGGTAGCTTTTTTCGATGCGCGCGACGAACGGGTCTCAGGATCGAGCGCTGGCGTGCTATCACGGGCTGCGGTATTTGGAGTTGCGGTGGCTGCCGGGGTGGGCATCGTGCTGTTGCCGTACTGGTTGGCCATCCTTCAACATCCCATTCATCAGATTCCTATTCCTCACGATAGCCGCGCCAATTTCTTGCTGAATTCCACGACGGCCATCAATTATTTCGTGATTCCATACGGAGCGTTGATTCTTGCGTTGCCATTTATTTTCCTGCGCGGAGCTTCCTCCCGCCGGTTAATACCTTTGCTTTTCGGATTCTGGCTGACCTTTATCTTCGGGCTTGGCGGCACCACGCCGTTGCCGCGATGGCTACTGGGTCGCGCGTACGACATTCTGACTTTTGAACGATTCACCTTCTGGGCGACTTTGATGGCGATGCCGCTGGTCGGCGTCTTAGCAGTCGAGATACTCGATCGCTTCCAAGCCAAAGTGGCAGTTGCGCTCTCATTGGCAGCGGTCGGAACGATAGGCACGGCGCTGTGGTGGCTCTCGGCTAATCCCTACCGGCCGACGGGATCCATGAATGTAGAGCCAGTGATCGCCTTCCTGAATCGCGATGGCCACGACACTTATCGCTATGTCACTTTAGGCTTTGGGAGTGAACTGTCCAAGGTTTCAACCTACAGCAGCGCTGGCAGCGTCGACGGAGACTACAACTCCGCCCGCTTGCTGCCAGAGATGACGCACTACGGATCGGCGCAGCTTACGAATGCAAAATTTTACGGCTCGGCCGGAATGGCTTCACTGCGAGCCATGCTCGAGCATGCGAACCGCTACGGCTTGAAATATATTTTTGTGCACGATTCGTATTATGAGCCGCTGCTCACCTTCGCTGGATGGCGAAAAATTGAGACCTTCAATAATGGCGACATTACCGCGTGGTCGAAAGACGACGTGCCCCCGGCTCACCGGATCGACTCGGACGCAATTCCAGCGCCCTGGCAGGGACTTTTGTGGGGCATTTTGCCGATGGCCGTAAGTCTTCTGGCAATTTTTCTCGAACTTCTTCTGCCGGAGGGGCGCCGGGCGAAAATGCCAGTCGGAGTTCCTGTCCGCGCTGAACGCGCTGAACAACATTCCGTGGCCTGAGGCATCAGAATGAAATTCACTCTGCCAATTATTCTCGTCGCCGTAACCGCAGGATTGATGACCCTCGCCCTCTTTGGGGCGGGACACTCCAGCGGCACCGTTGGGATCGCCGCGGGGTCTGCCGTATTCTCGACGAAAGCGAGCACCCCCGAGCAAGGGCTCAATAATCTTCTCGCGGATGTACAGCGCCGCAATTGGGACCGTGCGTACTCCGCCCTGTCGACGACAAGCGCGGGCGACAGACAATCATTTATTCAGGACTGGACCGGTTCTGATGGCAGCCTGCGTTCGTTTTCAAGTTTGGAAGGGTTTCAGGCTCGTCCGCTGCATGCCACCAATGACGATGCGCAAATGCGCGTACGGCTTCATTGGACGACGCCTGTCGGCCCCATTGAAGATGTCCGCGATTTTCACCTGATCAGGGAAGGCGGCACCTGGAAGGTGGCGTGGCCGAAGATGCAGATCTCCAGCGTTCCCGCGCAGATAATTCCCGTAACGTATTTGCGCTGGGACCTGGTGAGCGGGAGCGGTTCCGATGAGTGGGGCTCGAAAAATGTGGATGCGCCCCACGTGCGCATCATCTCCATGAACGCAGTCGACTCCGCCGAAGGCGCAGTAGTGATGGGCGAAGTTGTCAACGAAGATACAATTCCGGCGTTTGTGAATGTTAATGCTGCGCTGGTTGATGGGGCGGGTAAGGCTATCGATGATGAGAGCAGCTTCGATAAAATTGACCACGTGCTTTTGCCAAAACAAGTCACTCCGTATCGAATCGACTTTCCGAATATCAATCTGAAGAACGTCAAGAATGTTCGCATGGATGTGAAAGCCACACTGGTGCCGGCTTCGGCCGATCCGGTGATCGGCGTGATGAATCAGAAAGTTGTGTCTGACGTTCAGGGGAAAAGCATTCTTCAGGGAGACTTGATGAATGAGAGCGGACAGACGGTCAACATTCCCCATGTGATCGCCAGTTTTTACGATAACAATGGCAAAGTTATTTGGGTGTCCGACGGATACGTGAACCGTGCCCTGCTCCCGCAATCCGGGCAACCTTTTGCTGTAGAGATTCCGAAAAGTTTGGCGGGCAAGGTACAGAGCTTTCACGTCGTGGTCAACCAATACAGTTTGGTCAGGTCCTAGATGCGTCGTCTTCTTCCAATCTGCACTGCCATTTGTTTAGCAACGTTATGCGCTGCACAGGATATGCATGCGCCCGCCTCGGCGATTGCAGGCGAAGAGGTGACCATTTCAACCAATGGAAGCGGGAAAGCAACTTTCTACCTGCTCGGGCCAGGAGTTTCGCGCAAGAGCGACGTCAGCCTGGGAAGTGAAGTTCAATTAAAGGCTCAGGATTTGCAGAATGCAGGCGAGTATTTCGCCTTTCTCTGCTCCGACACGTGCCGCAGCTCCAGCTTCTACGTGACTGCTGCGAAGCCAGCCAGCCTGACCTTTCTTGTACATCCCTCGCGGGTTCCGGTGGGGCAAGGTGATGCCGTCAGCGGCGTTGCACTTCCCTTCGATCAATTTCGCAATTTAGTTCTCACTCCGGAGACGGTGAACTTTCATCTCCTCGAAGGAACTGCATCAGTATTCTCCCGCTCATCGCAAACACGAGATGGCATAGCCTGGTTTCGCACCGCATCTCAAAAATCTGCGGGAACCTTACAGGTGGACGCTTCGCTTGGCGATCTGTCGGCGCGGCGCGCTGTGCAGCAGGTTGCTTCCGATCCGTGCAATCTGCGAATTAAAGGCGAGCGAACGAAGGCTGGAATTCTCGTGCAAACCGAACCGGTTCGCGACTGTGCGGGAAATCCCGTACCCGACGGTACCATCGTTAGCTTCACCGCCACAGATGGGAATGGCAGGAGCACAGTCGATGCTCCCATTAAACAAGGTGTCGCGCGCGCACAACTGGAAGCCCCAGGCGCTACAGTGATATCGGTCGCCTCCGGCGTCGCGATGGGTAACGAACTCCGCATAGGAGCGCAGCCATGAGCCGTATGGCGACGATTTTCGCTTTGCTGCTTGCTTCTTCGCTGAGTTCGTACGGCGCTGACTCTCCCGTGCGGGTACAACTGGATTCGACGAAGGCAATCCCTCGATCGGTCGAGAGCCTGACTGAGCAAGTAATTCTCCGCGACTATCGATTTGCGTGGACGAGCATCGCTCAAGCCCTCGAGTTCAACACCCTCGATCCGCTGGAAGGTGCATTCACCGGGGAATCAAAACAGGCGCTCAGCCAGAGTGTTACGAGCCAGCAACGCACCGGCCTCAGTCAAAGATACGTCGATCAAAATCACAAAGTGCAAGCCGTTTTTTATGCCCCGGAGGGCGATGTGATAGAGCTGCACGACACGGCCGAGTATCAACTTCAGATCCTGGACAGCGGAAAATTGATCCACGAGGAACACGTCGTAGTGCATTACATTGTGCTCATGACGCCCGCTGCCGATCGCTGGATGGTCCGCCATTTGCAGGCTGTACCGCAGTTCTGAGATGGCCGAACGTCGCATTTCACCACGCACCACCTTCCCCACACGCCAACCGCAGGGCTTCGCGCAGCATCTTAACCTGTGCGCAGGAAGGCTGAAAGAATGGAGCGGTCATTTGCCCAGGACGTTACTTGCATTTTCCATAGCATGTTTTGTGATCGTGAGCGGGTGCGCCAACAACACGGGCGCTCATCGCGCGCTGCTGCAAAACGGCTCCACGCCGGCACTTGCCCCTAAACTTCTCGCAGTCTACATGCCATGGTTTGGCGACCACTCGCACATGGATGTGGGCTATTCCAGCCAGGATCCCGCCGTCCTTCGCAGGCAGATTCAGCACGCCCGCCGTATGGGAATTTCTGGTTTCGTCGTCGACTGGTACGGCGAGAGCCGTCCTTATTCAGATCACAACTTTGCTCTTCTCCAGCAGAGTGCTAGCGAAAACCATTTCCAGGTGGCTCTCCTTTATAACGAGTCGGAAGACGAAGACGCGCAAGCCACGGACGCGGCGATTGCAGCCCTCGACAAAGCGTACAAAGATTATTTCGGTCCCTCTGCCAAGTACCGCGACGCTTATCTGACCTACGACGGAAAGCCGATGGTGTTTATTTTCCCAAAGAGCGGGCACATCGATTGGAACCGTATTCGCGAGCATTGCAGCTCCTGGGACAGGCCGCCGATATTGATTTATAAAGACGAACCGCCGGCGGAGTTCGCGAATGATTTCACGGGATCGTATGCCTGGGTTCAGCCTGGTCCCGGTGGATGGGCTCCCGATGGCAGCAACTGGGGCGAGCAATATCTGGATCATTTTTACAAAACTATGAAGAACAGTCATCCCGACAAGATTGCGATCGGCGGCGCGTGGCCGGGCTTCGACGATTCCGCAGCAAAGTGGGGACTGAATCGCCACATGCAGAACGGTTGCGGTAAGACTCTGGATGAAACCATGAGTCTTTATGAACGCTACTACAACGGCTCGAATCCGCTTCCGCTTTTATTGATTGAGACCTGGAACGACTATGAAGAAGGGACCGCGATCGAACAGCGAACGGCAACTAATTGCGGCGGCACCGCAACCGGCGCTTCCGCTGAGTCGACTCCGCAATGAACTCCTCGGTGAACTCTTTCGTGAACGCGGCATCCTGCAACACTTTGCATAACAACCTGCTCGCGGGTTTGCACATCGAAAAAGAGCCTGAATAGATTGGCACTCGCGAAGTCACGAACGGCGAAACTGGCGAAACTATGGACAGCGTTAAGATGGAAGGCGTTAAGAACTCCACGGAAAATCTCACGCTACTTTCCCGCCTTTTGCTGGGAGCCAGCGGAAATACAGAGGAGAACGCCTCTGTTGTCAGCTCCTACGGCCTGCGACAGTTGGGGGAAGTCTGGGGTCTTGCGACCTCTCACCACGTAATCATGCGGACTTTCCCTCGTTTGTACGAGGCGATGGTGGCCGCAGGGAATGACAAGGCGGAGTGGGTTCACGACGCGATGGCAAAAGAGCAGCAACGCATTGACCGGGCGTTGTCTTTCCTGGCTCCGATTTGCGAGGTATTGCAGGAAGCAGGAGATGTGATGGTAATCAAGTCTCTTGACCACTGGCCCGACCTGGGAAGCGACCTCGATCTTTACAGCAACGCGCAAAGTGCCGATGTCGTCGCGCTCATGCGTGAGCGCTTGAACGCCCGCGCGGATGAACGCAGTTGGGGTGACCGCTTGGCGAACAAGTGGAACTTCATCGTTCCCGGCCTGCCCGAACTGGTGGAAGTGCACATTGGAAGACTGGGCCAAACGGGAGAACAGGTTGCGATTACCGACTCTTTGGTAAAGAACTCGAGTCTGGCGCGGTTCGGTTCGCACACTCTCCGCGTTCCTGCGCCAGAAAACCGGTTAATCATCAGCACGCTGCAGCGCATGTATCGGCACTTTTATCTGCGACTCTGCGACATCGCAGACACGGCCCGCCTCGTTGATTCGGGTGCGGTAAATTATCCTTATCTCAAGGACTTGGCGCAGTCGGCGGGCCTGTGGAAGGGGCTGGCCACTTATCTGGTTGTTGTTTCCGGGTATGTAAAGTCGTATCGCGGGGAAGGACTATCTTTGCCGGCTCTGGTACTAGACGCGGCGCGATTTGGCAACGAGCGTCTTTTCTTCAAACGGAAGTTCCTCCGGGTTCCTATTTTCCCTCATGCCGCGAGCCTTTACGTTTCAGAGTGGGAGAGGCTGCTGCGCAATGGAGAACTCCAGAATACGTTGCGCCTGAGCTTGCTTCCCGGATTGGCCGTAACGGCGGCGCTGGAAATGAAGCTTACCGGGAGCGACAAAGGGATTTGGTAAATCAAGGGTGCGGTGCGCGGTACTCGGTAGTTCACCGTATTGCTAGCAGCGGATCATCCCCTCTATGGTTATGAGACAGAAGCACTTAGCGGGAAACGAGAGAGGTTTTGCTGCCGAGAGCAGCGCATTAGTGTCAGCAATTAGTTGGGCCCGAATTGGAAGGAAGGTGCAGCTTGGTTCGAATTCTAGTAGTGGACGACAACCCGGCTGTGCGGCATTACCTGCGCTCTCTGCTGGAGCAGCAGAGCACTTGGCAGGTTTGCGACGAAGCTCGCACCGGCGGCGAAGCGCTGCAAAGGGTCAGAAATAATCCGCCCGACATGATTTTGCTCGACTTTCAGATGCCCGATCTGAACGGACTCGAAGTCGCCCGGCAAATCAACGGGCTCTTCCCTGAAATTCCCATCCTGTTGGTTACCATTCATCTCTCCAAACAACTGGCCGAGGAGGCCCGGAGGGCCGGGATTCGGGGAGCCTGCGCGAAGTCCGACGTGGGTTCCATCGTCCAGGCAGTGGATGCCTTATTGCATGCTGGAACGTATTTCCCCCAGGCATGATTTCGACCCAAGTTGACAGTGTTAAAATTTGAGCAGGGGGCTTCTGGGAGCAACCGAAAATACAGGATTCCCTGTATTCGGATTGCCGCCGTCAGCGTGCTAGCTTCTTAAGTGTTTACTAGCGAACTGCGTTTCCGCCTGGTGCGTGCTATGAAGCCTCCCGGCAGGAACGGCCCGCGAAGCAAGAGCCAGCCGGAGAGTCTGTGAATTAGCCTACCGGGCTGTCTCAGAGAGTCACGAAGAATCTTATGGCAGTTCGCATATTGCTGGTGGATGATCATCCCATCGTGAGGCAAGGCCTGCGGACTCTGTTGGAGGGTCGATCCGGATGGGAAGTTGTTGGGGAAGCGTCGGATGGCCTGGAGGCCTTGGACAAGATTGAGAGCTTGAACCCCGATGTTGTAGTGCTTGATGTCACCATGCCTCGCATGAATGGTCTGGAAGCTTGCCGGATGATTCAGCAAAAGCGAAAGAGTTCCGGTCTTGAAGTTCTTTTCGTAACCCAACATGATTCTCCGCAAATGATGCGCGAGGCGCTGGATGCCGGCGCCCGGGGATATGTTGTGAAGTCGAATGCCGCTCGCGATCTGTTAGAGGCCGTCGAGGCGGTCAGTCAGCACAGAGTTTTTACAGCACTGGCGAGAAGCCCACAAGCCGCTAATTAACGTGGAACCGACAACCAAATCGATTTTAGGACCTTACCCGGGAGGGAATCTGCCATGAAACTCCGTATCTTGCTAGCCGACGATCATGAAATTGTACGTCGAGGCCTTTGTGCGCTTCTGCAGAAGCATGAGGGATGGGAAGTGTGCGGAGAGGCTTCCGATGGCCGCGAGGCGCTCGAGATGGCCAAGCAATTGAAGCCCGATGTCGTCATTGTAGATATTGGCATGCCGTACCTTAACGGCTTGGACACCACCCGCCAACTGCTGCAGCATGACCCGCATTTCAAAGTCATCGTCCTGACCATCACGGATTCAGATCAGGTGATCCGCGAGGCGCTCGATGCTGGCGCGCGCGGCTTCGTGCTTAAATCCGACGCAGCTCGCGATCTGGTATCGGCGGTTGAGGCGTTGCAGAGCAAGCGCATGTTCTTCACGCCCAGAGTGAACGATCTTGTGTTGGCGGGCTTTCTGGACAAGGGGCACGCGATCTCACGGAACGAACCGCCGAACCTGCCGACGCTGACCGTCAGGGAGCGCGAAGTCACTCAACTTCTGGCTGAGGGAAAGAGCTCCAAAGAAGTTGCTTCGCTGCTGAACTTGAGCACGAAAACGGTTGAAACTCATCGCAGCAACATCATGCGGAAGCTCAGCCTGCATTCCATTCGTGATCTGGTGGTTTACGCCATCAAGAACAACATTATCCAGATTCAGATGCCGCCGCAGATTCAACGGCCGACTGAAACGACGGTTGCCTAGCGTTAGAGGTCCTCGCGCCTGAGCGCGCATCAGTGCCCCGCTTTTAGTGGGGAGACTCGGGTGGGTAATAGCCGGTCTTCGTGCGCACCGTCAGGGCGCGGTATCCCGGAGCGTGCGCTTCTACCTTCACAGACTGGTATTCCGGCCTGGCATTCTGGTTCTTTGGCCTGTACGCGATCATGTACTGGCCGCGGATGTCGTGCGCGATGGTACGCGTAATGCTATCCACTTGGTCGAGTGTTCCGGGAAAGTAAGCTACTCCGCCAGTACCTTTCGCCAATTGCTGTAGCGCGTCTCGGCCTGAGTTCTGCAGGCCGCTGCCCAGTAAGCCAATCGCATAGAGAGTTGGGCCGTTGGCTTGTTGCAATCGGCGCGATGCCTCCTGCAAAGTCTGCGCGCTCATATTGTCTTGCCCATCCGTGATCACGAGCAGGACTTTTTTATTGAGGTCGGAGTTGTTCCTGAGGTGCACCGACGAAGCCACGATCGCATCGTAGAGTGCGGTGCTTCCACGGGCTGAAACCTGATGCACCGCCGCCTGCAACAGGTTCACGTCGGAGGTGAAGTCCTGATCGAGATACGAGTTCTGGCTAAAATTCACCACGAAGATTTCGTCTTTCGGATTGCTGGCTCGAATCAGATTGAGAACTGCCTGGTTGACCGCGTCTCGCTTTTCGCGCATCGATCCAGAGTTATCGATCACAATTCCCATCTCTACCGGCACGTCTTCGCGTCTGAACGATGTAACGGGCTGAGCGGCTCCGTCTTCATACACGGTGAATGCGCTTTTATCTAATCCCGGGACCGGGTTTCCTTGGTCGTCGACCACAGTCGCGTGAAGCACGACTTCTTGCACCTGCTTTTTGAAAACAAACATGCTGCTTTGGTCGCCCGCGCTCGGCTCTTGCGCAGCCGGCTGCTGTGCTGCCGGATCTTGCCTAGGAGCTTCGCTGGCAGCAGGCGGCTGCGAGCCAGCTCCGTTGGGCGCTGGCTGGGCAGTGGAATTTTCTCCTGCACCTGAGGTGGCCGCGGGTGGAGTCGCCGTGTTACCCGGCGCCGGTGTTTGGGCCAGAGCTTCCGAACCAAAAAGAAGCAGGACAAAGTAGCAGAGAGCGGTAAACAGTATCGAACCGTACGATCTGGCAGCGGCAGAGCGCATTTAGGAATTCCTCCGTGGCTTTTTAGATGCCAACTTTGCGATTCGCGTAGAAACCAACTTCGTGCCAATGTACGCGTTCTACAGTAAAGACCTGAGTTCGCCTGATTCCGACCATGAGAAAAACTTACATCAGGCCGATATGCACAAACTTGATTGTAAGAGCCTGAAACTGAACAAATTGCGCATTGGCACTTTTCGTGCTGACTCAATCGTGTTCACCTTTCAGCGCCCTTGCGCCGTCAAGGAAAGGCCACTGCGGTTTTTCTTGCAACCCGCACAGGGCGTGAGCGCACCTATTCTCTTACACGCGGAGTCGCTTCAGTTGGAGCTTCTCTCGTAGGCCGTCTTTGCCCTTCACTGTAGGAGGTGGAGCTTGAGCGTGCTTCGAATCCTTGTTGCGGACGACCACGAGGTAGCTCGAAAAGGCATTCGCGCCTTGTTAGAAGACCATGCAGGTTGGGAGGTTTGCGCCGAGGCTAAAGACGGGCGCGAAGCCGTCGAACTGGCCGGCAGATTGAAACCTGACGTCTTCTTGCTGGATGTCGGGATGCCGAACCTCAACGGACTGGATGCGGCGCGACAGATCCTCGCAATCATGCCCGAGGCACGCATCCTGATTCTGACCATACATGATTCTGAACAAATCGTGCGGGAGACGCTGGCCGCCGGAGCACGCGGTTTCTTGCTCAAATCCGATGCGGGACGAGACCTCGTAGCCGCGGTAGAAGCCGTGCAACAGCGGCGAACATTTTTCACTCCGAAGGTGGCGCAGATGATGCTGGACGGCTACTTGCGCCCACATGAGAGTGACGCGACGGAAAAATGCGTTCTAACGCCTCGGGAACGAGAAGTGATTCAGCTCGTGGCCGAAGGCAAGACCACGAAAGAAGTGGCCACAGCGCTCAGCCTCAGCGTTAAGACCGCAGAAACTCACCGCACCAACCTCATGCGGAAACTCGACCTGCATTCGATCGCAGATCTTACTCTCTACGCCGTGCGGAACGGAATCGTACAAGTCTACTAAGAACTACGATCATGCTTCCGTAGTCCTCCAGCTCGAATTAGGGCGATATCGGGCGTTGAATGCGGATTTTACTGGATACTGGGCTTGCCCGGCCCCTCGTAAACTCCAGTGCAGTGGCTGTTGATCACACACGTGAAAGGAGCTTCCGATGCTCTGGACTATCGCGGTTGTGCTTTTGATCCTTTGGCTTTTGGGTATGGTCAGCTCGTATACGCTTGGTGGTTTTATTCACATTCTCTTGGTGCTGGCGGTTGTCGCGATCTTGATCCGCCTGATCCAAGGGAGAAACCCAGTGTAGGACTGCAAGCTGGGGTGGCACGCGATCCATTTTTTGGAAAATCCCGATTACAAATTTATTCCGGAGGAATGACAATGAACAAAGATCAAGTCAAAGGTAAGGTCAAGGATGTTGCAGGCCGCGTTGAACGCCAAGTGGGCGAATGGACCGGAGACCCGGAGAAACAGGTCAATGGAACGCTGAAACAGGCCGAAGGCAAAGTACAGAACGCCTGGGGCGACGCCAAAGATGCCGGGGAAAAAGCGGCTGAGAAGAACAAGACGAACAAGCCAGTTGTAGATGATTCCGCCACAGAAACCGACGTAGAAGTTCGACGCCGCAAAGCCAGCTAGTAGATCAGACCATTTTCGGGGACGTCGGCCAGCGACGTCCCCCAACCCTTCTCACGCCTAATCCCGCGCCAGTCCCATCCATCTTCAACCACACCAAGACGTTCCAGAGCAAGGCTTGGACCGTGCGCGAGTCAGTTAGACTTTCCAGAGCAGAGCAAGGGCTTGAGCGGCATCCGATAGCGCTCGCTTTTCAGCGTACGCCTGGGAGATACCGGCTCTTGCCCGCTGAAAAATGGGGGTTCGATATTCCGCCCGCTTTTTTGCAGCGAGATCGGCGTCGTGAATCTGACAAACTGCAGTTTCGAACTTGCGCCTCAAATCCTCCGAAGCGGGTTGAGCGTTCATTTCAGTGCGGGAACCTGCGAATCTGTATGCCATGGGAGAAGAGCTCACTTTCTGCACTCTCCGCACAATAAAGTGATCCGAGTCGTTCAACAATACTGTGCACTCCCGGTTGACGGGCGATAGTTCCCCTATCTGCAAGTGGTTGTTAAATGTAAGGTTTGTTTGTGACCTTAGGGACACTATTCCAAAGCCGCTGCCAAGAAAAGGCACGATCCTTGCCGAAGCTTTTTTAGATTAGGCTACCGCTCGAAACTGGAGGCAACTTTGGAGCGCCCGCAACGCATATAAAGCGTCATCCAGCGCCTGATCTTTTCTCATCAGAATACCTCTGACTCTTTACGAGTGGCGCAAGTCTTGCTGAATCCGATGGAAATACTCTATGCACGGCTTAGGGTAGATGCTATACGGTAAATCCCGTAGGGTGGGATTTGGTCAGCCGAGGAGCCGAGGAAGGCGAGGAAAGGAAAGGGCTTTGGCGCCCTTCCCTTCTCCTGCATTAAGGCTAGGCGACCTTCTTGGTCTTCGTTTTGGAAGTGCTGCGGCCAACCTTAGAAGCTGGCATGCTTTCGTCGCTTTCGTTGCCCTCAAGTGCCTGCGGGGCAATCTCCTGCGCCAGTTCGGTTAGCTTTTCGTCGGCTTGTTTTTCCTCTTCCAGAGTTTGTTCCAGCAGAGAAATATGATCGTTCTCGCCAAGCAGCTCTGCAAGCGCACGAACCGTGCCGTACCCAGCCATTTCGTAGTGCTCGACCCGCTGGGCTGCACCGATGATCGCGGAATCCATCACCGCTTCGGCATAGTCTTCTCCCATCGTTTCGGAGCCCTCTTTGACCAACCCTTCCATCCCCAGACACTTCTTGCCGGATGGTTTTTCGTCGAGCTGATCGAAGATCTGCTCCAGTCGCGATACGTGCTCCGAAGTCTGGCGCAGATGATCTTCGAATGCTTCGCGCAGTTGGTCGTTCGATGCCGCCTTGGCCATCTTCGGCAAAGCCTTCACAAGCTGGGTTTCGGCATTGTAGAGATCCCGAAGTTCATCGATATAAAGTGCTCGCAATGAATCGTTCTGCATTTAAATTTCCTCCTGATAATTTAGTTTCCACCGCGCAGACGCCAACTCTCTTGCTCGGGTCGCTGCGTTTGAAGTGAATACCTTTGCGAAACTACTCGTGGGAGAGTTCGAGGACAATACACCGGAGTCTGTACTGTCAGAAAATGATCAGACGGCGTATACAGCGCCGGTGGGTGGGTAGACGTGGATTTCGTGGATTACGTCTAAGGGCTTTACTTCTGAGCGCCGGTGCCCTTTTATTTGCGTCGAGGCGATTTCTTTTTGGGCGGCGTCCGCCTCCCTGTCCCAGGCATCGCCTTCGCCGTCCGTAATTGAGCCGTGCTACCAGTCTTTTTCTTAGGATGGCGACTAGAGATTCGCGCTTTCTTTGTTGCCGGGCCAGTGTTTGCAGCTCCGCGCAGTTTTTTTGTAACAGTGCCCGGGAGCGCCGAAATGTTCTCCGTCAGTTCTTGCGTTGCCTTGGTCAGTTTTCCTGCGGCGTGCCCAAGTTTGCGGGCGACGGCGGTCAGCAAAGGGTCCTGTGTTACGGGCCGTTTCTTAGATGTCATAAGATTTCTCCCAACCTTACTCTCAAGGCCCGCGCGCTATGCCCGGAGACTTGCATTCACCCTAACAAAACGAAGTCCCAGCCACAAGGCCGGGACTTCGAAAGGTCAGCGATTGCGACGGAAGCAATATTAGGAAGCGTTACGTTGACGGTCGCGATTCTGATTGCCTTCGTCGCCTTCCTTCTGGCCCTGGTTATTCTTCTTGGGTTGGGTCTGGCCGGGCTGGATCTGGCCGGATTGTCCGCTCTGCTGACTCTGACCCGGCTTGCCACTCTGACCTTGTCCATGCTGGCCAGACTGGCCACCCTGCTGGCCTTGTCCGTATCGATTGTCTTTCTTGTCCATATTGTCTGCCATAAAATATTCCTCCTGTGAAAGCGCGGACGAGCCACGCTTTCGGAATTTATCGCCTTTCATAATTTAGTTGCTGCAAGACATTGCAAAGGTTGGGAAGATTTCCGTACTTCTGTCATCACCGCCGTTAAGACTATTGAAGCGTAATTGAAGAACCGCAGAGCGACGGAAGGAATGTTTCTCGTTAAGCTTGCTCGAAGCGAGAGCCATGGGAAGCCTGACCCCCGCTTCGTTGCTTTTCCGTCGAGTGACCAAGAACTAGTCGCGCAAAATTAATCGAGCAATCACGGGCGCGCGCGTTAAACACCCCTGCTTCGGCGCGAAAGATGAGCAGCTAGTGAGATCACAAAGAGCACGAGAAAAACGAGAAACAACAGCTTCGCGATCCCCGCGGCTGCAATTGCGACGCCAGTGAAACCCAGAACCCCGGCAATCAGCGCCACCACCAGAAACATCAACGCCCAGTAAAGCATAATGCCTCCTTTGAAATTCCTGCTGATAGCAACAGTAGCCAAAGAATACGCGCGACCAAATCCCGTGCAATCTGTAATTCGTGTTTCCGAAACCCTTAACACCGTGAGGAAGTTATTTGAGAAGGGAGCAGGTGCCTGTCCCCAGTGAACTGGCACCTGCTCGATAGGGGGCGTCTGTCAGTAGAACCACAGGTTAGTCGACAAGGGTCATTGGTGCCCATACTGGGAATCCAGTATCTGGAATAAGAACTTCCTTCACGCTCGCAGTGGTTGATCGCCGTCAGAAAATGCCCTCACAGCCACTTACAGACAATGATGTATGGACGAGTGACTTCACGCGATGTAAACCTGAAGAAGGAAGTGATCGAAGATTCCGCGCCGCGGCTATCACCGAGTTGCCCCGGGCTAAGCAATCGAGCGACCGCGACGACAGGCCAGTTGCGCACGGATGCTGGCCACTTCGTCTTTCGGAGGACCCTTATGAAACGAGAGACTTGTCTTTTAGCTGTGCTGGTTTTTCTGTTAGGAACGGTCCCGCTGCTCTGCGCGCAAAATCTACGAAGCCAGCCGAGCCCCACGCCACCTTCTGACATTCTCGGACCTCGATTGATCGCATGGTCGCAGATGCAGAAACCGGAACCGGTGCCGCAGCCTCTACCGCCGCCGGATAAGCCCGTACAACCACCTGCTCAAACAACGGACCAGCAGCCCGCGCCTCCATCTAAGTCACAAGCGCAGCCGCAACCACTCGCCGCACAGACTTTCACGGGCACCGTCGTAAAGGATGCAGGAAGGTACATATTGAAGGTGACGGGTACGACGGTCTATCAACTTGACGACCAGGAAAAGGCAAAGCAGTATGAGGGCAAACAGGTGAAGATCGAAGGCACTTTAGATGCAAACGGAAACAGTCTCCACATCACCAGCATCGAGTTGCTATCCTGAATGTTTACTCACGAAGCAGCATCGAGTTCGGTTTCTGCACCGCGATCGGGCTCCTGGGCTGACGTGCCCCTGGAGGCAGGCCGCAAGGTCTGCGCAATCGCCTGCTGCTTGGCGTTATTAATTGCGATTCTCGGAACGGCTTCATGCACCGCTGCTGCGCAGCCACAGTCAGGTCCACCCCAATCGGTGCCCGGCGTCGCAACTGAGAGCTACGAGGGCATGATCTCAGACGCGCGATGTGGCGCCAAGCATTCTGCCGCAATCGACAAAGCAGCCACCAATTGCACAATTACTTGCGTGCGTGCAGGTGAGCAGTTTGTCCTCATCGACGGCGACAAGGTTTACCTACTCGATGGCGACCTCGTCGCTCTGAAGCAAGTAGCGGGACAGCGCGTCCGCATCGTTGGCACGCTCAATGGAACCAAAATCGCGGTGAGATCGGTCGCTGCGGCCTAAAGGCTCCAATCAAATCTGAGCTGGTTCCTTGGGATCATCCGAGATTTTAGTTGCGCGCCCTGCCCACACATAACAACAGACATCCTGCTAGAATCTGCCAAACAACGTGTGGCTTACGGTTTTTGATCGTACTTTTGCAAGCCCGAAAGGAACTTCCTCGTCATGAAAAAAGCATTCAAGGGCCTGGTGTGTCTGGCGCTGACCGTCGCATCGCTCGCAGCGCAAAGTATTAATGCTGACAAGAAACCGTCTTCCGCCGGCTTGCCGCCGCTGATTGACCGCGAACTAATCTTCGGCAACCCGGAGATCTCTGGTGCACAATTATCGCCCGACGGAAAGTACCTGGCTTTTCAAAAGCCTTGGAAAGACACTCGCAATATCTACGTCAAGGGTGTGGACGAACCCTTCAGCGCCGCGCGATTGCTCACCGCCGAACTCAAGCGCCCGATCCCCGGCTACCTCTGGAGCCGCGACAGCAAACTCATTCTCTACGTAAAAGATAATGACGGCGACGAAAACTACAACGTTTACGCCGTTGATCCATCGGCTAAGCCGGCCACGGGTGCGGATGCTCCCGCATCGCGCGATCTCACCGGGCTCAAAGGCATTCGCGTGCAACTTGTAGATGTCCCCAAGAACGATCCTGATGTCGTCTACATCGGCCTGAACGATCGCGACAAGGCATGGCACGACCTTTACAAGCTGAAGCTTTCCACCGGCGAGAAGACGCTGCTGCGCAAGAACACGGAACGCATCGTTGGATGGAATTTTGATTTGCAGGGCAACCTGCGGCTCGCGTCGCGCTCCGCAGAAAACGGCGACACGGAAATCCTGCGTGTCGATTCCGACAAGTTCACTCAGATTTACTCGTGCAACGTTTTTGAATCGTGCAGCACGCTGCGCTTTCAGAAAGATGGCAAGCGCGCCTACATGGACACCAATAAAGGCGCCGATATGGACCTGAGCGCCCTGATGCTGTTCGATCCGGCAACCGGCAAGACCGAGATGGTCGAATCCGATCCGCTCAAGAGGGTCGATTTTGGACAGGCAGTGTTCTCCGAGGCGACCGACGAATTGGTGCTCACAACATACGACGACGACAAAGTACGCCGCTATTTCAAAGACAAAAGCTTTGAAGCGGATTACAAATGGCTAACGGAAAAGTTGCCCGGCAAAGAAATCAGCCGAACCTCATCCACTTTCGACGAAAAAAGTTGGCTGGTCAGTGCATCGAGCGACACTGAACCGGGCGAGACCTACCTCTTTGACCGCAGGACCCATAAACTCACGCTGCAATATAAGGTTCGCGAAAGTCTGCCCCGCGAATCTCTTTCCCAGATGAAATCCATCCGTTACAAGTCATCGGACGGGTTGGAAATTCCCGCGTACCTCACGCTGCCCAAAAGCATTCAAGGAAAAAATCTGCCCACGATTATCTTCCCGCATGGCGGCCCATGGGCGCGTGACTTCTGGGGCTACAACGGATACGCGCAGTTCTTTGCCAACCGCGGCTATGCCGTGTTGAGCATGAACTTCCGTGGCTCGACAGGATACGGAAAAAAGTTTCTCGACGCCGGCAACGAGCAATGGGGCCGCTTGATGCAGGACGACATCACCTGGGGCGTGAAGTATCTGGTCGCTGAAGGCATCGCCGATCCCAAGCGCGTGGGCATCTTCGGCGGGTCGTACGGCGGCTACGCCACGCTGGCTGGAGTCACCACCACACCCGACCTTTACGCGGCGGGGGTCGAGCTGTTCGGGCCGTCGAATCTGATCACGCTCATGGAATCCATTCCACCTTACTGGGAATCCATTCGCGTGATGTTCTACAAGCGCATGGGAGATCCCACTAAGCCGGAGGGCAAGGCATTGCTGATCGAGCGCTCGCCGCTCACCTCCGCGTCAAAGATCAAGACGCCGTTGATGATCGCGCAAGGCGCCAACGATCCACGCGTGAACCATGCCGAGTCGGAGCAAATTGTGATCGCTTTGCGCGACCGCGGCTTCCCCGTCGAGTACTTACTGATTCCTGACGAAGGCCACGGCTTCGCTCGTCCCGTGAACAATATGGCCGCCGTAATGGCCACAGAGAAGTTTTTCGCCCAGTATCTGGGTGGCCGCTATCAGGAAGGTGGAACGCCGGAAGTCGTGGCGCGTCTGAAAGAAATCACAGTCGACCCTAAGACCGTAGTTCTTGCCAAGAAAGTGGAGGCTGGTTCAGTCGGCGTGCCCAAGCTCGCCATGGATCTTCAACCCGGCACGTACAAATATCAGGCCCGCATAGAAATGGGCGCGCAGAAAATCTCGCTCACCATCTCAACCACCATCGCCGAAGACGGCGGCACATGGTCCGCCACCGACGTGATGGAGACACCTAATGGAACCGTCACCGAAACATCCACACTCGAAAAAGGCAGCCTGGTCGCGCGCAAGCTCAACCTCAAACAGGGACCGGTCACAGTCGATCTCGACTTCGCCGGCGACAAAGCAGTCGGCAACATGAACATGAACGGAAAAGACCAGCCTATCTCGGTCGATCTGGGCGGCCCGCTTTTTGCCGACGCCGCCGCCTCAAAGCAATCCATTTCGTGCCTGCCGCTGGCCGAAGGTTACACCACCACGTACCGGAACTTCGACGTTCAAAAACAAGAGGTAAAGCTGATGCAGCTAAAAGTTTCCGGCATCGACCAGGTAACGGTGCCCGCCGGAACCTTCGATACGTATAAGGTCGAGATCTCTTCGGCGGATGGCGGCGACGACAAAGAGACGCTTTGGATCGCGCGCGACTCTCATAAAGCAGTCAAGGAATCCGCCGTAATCACTTCGATGGGCGGAGCCATACTGACGCAGGAATTGATGCCGTAAGAGCTTTGATGGGTGGTGATTGTGAGATTGATGACTGCGGCACTTCTTTCACGATGTTACGCCGTCAACAGTCCCCACCCAAGAGTAAGGCCGTCGAGAGCAACGTGAATCGGTGAGAGAGCCCCCACGTGCAGGGCAAGTAACCGGCGAAAAACTTCGGGGCGTTTACGAAAAACCTGGAGAACGCGTTGTTGGAAGCGGGGACGGCCGTCGAGCGTGAGCATTAGCCGCGCCATCAGTAAAGGGCGAACGGCCAAGCGTCGATGCGCCGTCTGGTAAGAAGTGAGATTGCCTGACACGAAAGAATCGGCCAGCGTAACAGCCTGACTAAAAGCCAGCCCCAGACCTTCGCCGGTGATTGCATCCACCGTGCCAGATGCATCGCCGATCAACGCCACATTCCCCCGGCAGACGCGCTTCAGTTTGCGATTGGCAGAGATCGATCCTCTCTCAGCAGAGGTCGTCTCACAACCGTCAAGGCGAGCGCTGAGCTCGCGGAATTCCGGCAACGATTCTTCCAGTCGAACTCCAGGGTTCCGCGAGGCAACCGCGACGCAGACTTCCTTGTCGCTCACAGGCGTGGCGAAGCCCTGACATTGCTTCCCCCAATAAATTTCCATGCGGTCGGACCAAGGCGCGACCCGGTAATGCCGGCGAAAGGCATACCGGAGTTCCGTGCGCGATTGGACATCAAGCTTGGCCCATCGTCGCACTCGCGAGTTTACGCCATCAGCTCCCACAATCCACCGCGAGCGGATCGTGCGCTCGCCGACTTTCACTTCCCCGCCGGAAATTCCCGTGACCACGTTCTGCCAAAGCAGGTCGACTCCCAATTCTGCGGCACGTTCGCTCATGATGCGATGCAAGATTGTTCGCCGAATCGAGAGACTGCGATTATCCGAAGGAAAGTCTGCGTCGGCAGATAATCCGGAACTGAGAAACCTCACGCCGCGGATCGGAACGGCCTCAGAGGCAGGAACTGCAATCCCCAGCCGTTTTAGCGCTGCGATCGCATCGGGCATCAGCGCTTCGCCGCAGGCCTTGTCAATCGGAGGTTTTGCTCCGTCCGCAACAACCACGCTGAATCCGTGCCGCCTGGCGGCAATCGCAGCGGCAAGCCCCGCGGGGCCGCCGCCGATCACGAAAACGTCTGTCGAACTCAGCAACTAACTTGACCTCACCATTCCAAAAGCAAAAGCTCGGAACAGAATCCCGGTCCCATGGCGGCTAGCAGACCGAGCGTCCCGGGCTCAGGACGCCGGTTCTTCATCACGTCCTCGAGAACACACAAGACGGAAGCGGAAGAAAGATTTCCCACTTTGCGCAGGCAGTCCCACGAAGCATCGAGCTGTCCGTTGTGCAATCCCAACGCGTCGCCGTAGGCTTCGAGCACCTTCGGTCCTCCGGTGTGCAAAACCCAGCTCTTCAGGTCGCTTCGTTGGATCCCGTTGTCTGCCAGAAACACGTCCACGTCCCGCCCAAGATTCTCGCGAATCAGGGTCGGCACCTCAGTAGAAAGTATGATGCGGAAACCCTTCTCGGAGATCTTCCAGCCCATCATTTCCTCGGTGTCGGGATAAAAGATCGAGCGAGTGGCAAGAATCTTGGGTCCGGAAATCTTGGGCCCCGTGGTTTCAAATTCCGGGCCCGTCACAATGACCGCCGCGGCGCCATCGGCAAAGAGTCCCGAGGAGATGAGATTCGCAACCGACAGATCTTCGCGCTGCAGCGTGAGCGAACAGAGTTCGACCGATACGAGGGCCGCCGCCTGCTTTGGGTAAGCGCGAACGTAGTCCGAGGCGCGCGCGATCCCGGCGGCCCCGGCGACACATCCCAAACCAAAAATCGGAGTGCGGCGTATATTGGCCGGCAGTCCCATGCGGTTGATCAGCATTCCGTCGATCGATGGGCTGGCCACTCCAGTAACCGTTGTGAACAGTAAGCATCCCAGATCGCTGGGCTGCAATCCGGCATTCTGCAGCGCGACACAAAGAGCCTGCTCGCCCAATTCCTGCGCGACCCTGATCCAGATGTCGTTAGCTTCGCCCCAAGTCTTGATGTCCACGTATTGTTCGGCGGGGATCGCGAGGTAACGGCCGTCCACGGTTACGTTGCGATGCAGACGCGCCAGCAATAGAGGATTCTTGAGTTGGTCTCCCCAGTAGTCCTGCAGACGTTCGAGCAGAACTTTCTGGGTGTAGTAGTGCTTCGGGAAGGCGCTTGCTGCGCTTGCGATCCTCATGGATTCGGGCTCCTGAAGGCGATCTCGATACGGAATCAACCCTACGTCGGATCGAATGCGGACGCCTTCTCCCCATTCAAGGTTGGGCTCCCGCGCAGTGGCAAACACCCGGGGGCTCGTACCGGTCTAGCTATTGTCTCAGAGTTCTGATGATTTTATCGCCATTTGCGGCAAAAGAATTGCCATGCCGCAGAAGTGCTCTTTCTTACTTCAGTACGGCCATCGAACTCGGTGTATTCCCAACGTGATATGAATAGATGGATGTCAAGTTCCCACTACTCAAACTGAACGCTTGTATCCCCGCAGACGTGCCCTGGTTCGCCACATACAAATATTCTCCGGTTGGGTCCACAGCGAGCACGCTAGGGCTGCCTCCCTGCGTGACGAAGGGTCCGACGGTAGCGAGGGTCGGAAGCCCGGTAGTGGAATCGATCAAATATACGGCAACGTTACTCGATCCCTGATCGGCCACGTACAGGTACGCTCCCGCAGGATCGAAGATCAGCGACACTGGCGCAATGTTAGGGGAGGTACTGATTGTGGCGGAAAGCGTCAAACTTCCAGGCGGCGTACCCGTCGCGCTAATGGAAAATACAGCGATGGTACCTGATCCTGTATTCGCCACGTACAGGGTTGAGCCGCTGGGGTCAATTGCCAGTCCGTTCGGATTGAAACCGGTACTGGAAACCGTGCCCAGGTTCGTGAGCACTCCTGCGCTCGCGCTGAAAGCTACGATGGATCCATCATTTCCAACCTGCCCGCCTGTGGCAGTGACATAAAGATAGTTGCCCGATGGAGTCACCTGAATATTCGCCGGCGGCAACCCAACCCCAAACGGAGAGTTGGGAACCTGCGTTAGCGCGCCACTGCTGCTATCGATCGAGAATACCGAAATGTTATCTGATCCGATGTTCGCCACGTACAGGTAGCCGCCGGTAGGGTCCATGGCTAAGTACGCAGGCTGCGACGCGCTGGATCCAACGGGCGTTCGCGGAGTGATCTCGGTCAACGTGCCGTTGCTGGCAATGTCGAACAGAGAAATGTCATTCTCCAACTGGCCGGGGTTCGCTACATACAAATATTTTCCCGAAGGATGGATCACCACAGAGTTGGCCCCAACACCTACAGGGTACGGACTTCCCTGGATCTCCGTTAGCACGCCAGAGTTTGGGTCTTCGCGGTAAGCCTTAACTTGATTGACGGCCGGGATGGTCGCGTAAAGGTAATGGCTGGAAGTCGTACCGCAACTGATGCAACTGGCAATACTCGCGACAACAAACACCAGGACCAATGCCTTCTGAAGCATCCGTAACTCCTGAGAGAATTTGAAAGCGAAGAACAATAATACCGGGTGCCGTGAACTCCGGCGTGGAAAACATCCTCTATCATACGGTGATTGCGAAGAAAAAGGGGCCGCACGCCCCATGAGAATTGCCGCGCGCGATGCCCCCAGAGTTTTGAGACCACGCTGAGGCTTGCTCGTTCCAGGTTCCTACTCACTCCTGCGATGCCGCGCTCCCGAAGACGGGTTGCATGTGGCATTACCCGTGCGGTGGCGATGCTTATAGATTTCAACCCGCCTGAGACTCCAGGCGCTTAGTGCGCCGGGCTCGGTCTGGGAGTGCCATGAGAACTTTCAGCCAGAGATGTGTCTTCCCCGCCGCGCAACGCCGTTCGCAGCCGGTCAAGGTAGACATATACCACGGGGGTAGTAAACAAGGTAAGCGCCTGACTGACAATCAGTCCGCCGACAATCGTGATGCCGAGCGGACGATGCAGCTCGGAACCAGTGCCCCTGCCAAGTGCCAGCGGCAGGCCTCCTAGCAGCGCAGCCATCGTCGTCATCATAATGGGACGGAAACGCAGCAGGCAAGCCTCATAGATGGCCTCGGCCGGCTTCTTCCCTTGCGTGCGCTCCACGTCGAGCGCCACGTCGATCATCATAATGGCGTTCTTTTTCACCAAACCAATCAGCAGGATGATACCGATCATTCCAATCACATTGAGTTCGTTGTGCGTCAGCAGCAGGGCCAGCAGCGCGCCCACGCCGGCTGATGGAATCGTCGAGAGGATGGTGATGGGGTGAATGTAGCTCTCATACAACATACCCAGCACGATATAAACCGTAATCAACGCGGTAAAAATCAGGATCTTCTGGCTCGAAAGGGAATCCTGAAACGCCTGCGCAGTTCCCTGAAAACTTGCCTGAATCGTCGCGGGGAACCCGATGGAAGCCTGGACCTTTTCGATGGCTTGTGTTGCCTGTCCAAGAGCGACTCCGGGGGCCAGGTTAAATGAAATCGTGACCGACGGAAACTGGCTCTGGTGATTTACCGCCAAAGGTATGTTGGAAGGCGTGAAGTGAGTGAAGGCCGCCAGAGGTATGGGAGTGCCGCTAGTGGAGCGCAGATAGATATTCTGCAAGGCCTCTGTCGTCTGCTGGAACTGCGGCGCGACTTCCATGACCACGTGATATTGGTTCAGCGGACGATACATGGTCGAAACCTGGCGCTGTCCGAACGCGTCGTAGAGCGCATTATCGATGTCCTGTGCGGCTACTCCCAGCCGGCCCGCCGTATCGCGATCAATCACCAACTGCGCTTGCAATCCTTTATCTTGCTGGTCCGTATTCACGTCGCGCAGTTCGGGCAGCCCACGCATTTTCTGCAACAACAGCGGACCCCAGTTGTTGAGTTCAGCCAAATCCTCGCCTTGTATCGTGTACTGGTATTGTGCCTGACCCAAGCGTGGGCTGAGCGTGAGATCCTGCTGCGTTTGCAGGAACAGCGTGGCTCCCGGGACCACTGCAAGTTTGCCCCGCAATCGATCGATCACATCGTCGGCGGTCACGTTGCACGGATCCCAGAAGTGGGGGGTCTTGCATTGGCCGCGCTTCTCCAGTGGCTTCAGCATGACGAAGAACCGGCCCTGGTTGGTCGCAGAGCCTCCGCCCGCGAAACCAACCACCGTGTCGACCGCTGGGTCTTTCATCACGATTTGCACGAACTGGTCCATCTTGCCGCTCATGGCCTGGAATGAGATATCCTGCGCCGCCTGCACTGCGCCATTCAGCCGACCCGTATCCTGCTGCGGGAAAAATCCCTTCGGCACCTGGATGTAGAGGTACACACTCAAACAGGCTACGAGAATCGTCACTACCAGCGTCAGCGGTTGATTCCGCAGCACCCAGGTCAGCGCATGCCGGTACGTCGTCAGCAGCCCGTCGAAGAGCCATTCGCTGGCACGATAGAAAACATTATGCCGCTCGCCCGGTGGGGATCGCCGCAGGAATTTCGCACACATCGTCGGCGTGGTGGTCAGCGACACGATTAATGAAACTCCGATTGCAATGCTCAGCGTGACCGCGAACTCCCGAAACAGCCGTCCTATAATTCCGCCCATCATCAGCAACGGAATGAACACCGCGACCAGGGACACACTCATGGAAACCACAGTAAACCCAATTTCCGCAGCCCCCTTGAACGCCGCCTCCACCGCGTCCATGCCGTGTTCCACATAGCGCATGATGTTTTCCAGAACCACGATGGCGTCATCCACCACGAAGCCAGTAGAAATCGCCAGCGCCATGAGCGAGAGATTATCCAGGCTGTAACCGAGCAGATACATGCCGGCAAACGTGCCCACTAGCGAAAGCGGCACGGCGATGCTGGGGATCACCGTTGCCCGCACCGTGCGCAGGAACACGAACACCACCAGAATCACCAGCACAATAGAAATCAGCAGAGTGGTTTCAATGTCCTTCACCGAAGCCCGGACCGTAATCGTGCGGTCTGAGACCACCGCCAGCTTGATAGCTGGGGAAATCGAGGACTGCAGATAAGGCATCAGAGCGCGCACGCGATCCACAGTTGCAATGACGTTGGCGGCGGGCTGCCGGAAAATGACTACCAGCACACCAGGTTTGCCGTTCGCCAACCCGAGGTTGCGCACGTCCGCTACCGAGTCCTGCACGTCGGCCACGTCTCCCAGTCGCACCGGCCCGCCGTTCTTATATGCCACGATGAGCGGCCGGTATTCGTCTGCGGTGAAGAGTTGGTCGTTGTCGCTGAAGGTCCACGAGCTCGCGCCGTTCGATACCGATCCTTTGGCCTGATTGGCATTCGCAAGATTGAGCGCGTTGCGCACCGTGTCGAGGCCCACCCCTAGCTTGTTGAGCAGCATGGGATTGACCTCGGCCCTTACCGCAGGCGGCGCCGAACCGTATGTGAACACCTGGCCAACTCCGTCCACTTGCGCGAGCTTCTGCGCCAGAATCGAGTCGGAGGTGTCGTACAAACGCGCCACCGGAACCGTGTCCGAGGTAAGCGCCAGAATTAGGATGGGAGCGTCCGCAGGATTGATCTTGCGATAGGTCGGATTGCTGGGCAGATTGGAAGGAAGCTGGCTGCGAGCGGCATTGATTGCGGCTTGCACATCGCGCGCCGCGGCATCGATGTTCCGGTTCAAATCGAACTGCAACGCGATACCGGTCGAGCCCAATTGGCTCGACGAAGTCATCTGGTTCACGCCCGAGATGCGTCCGAACTGCCTCTCCAAGGGCGTCGCAACCGCGGAAGCCATGGTCTGCGGGTCGGCTCCAGGCAATTGCGCGCCAACGCTGATCACCGGAAAATCGACTCGCGGCAGAGAAGCTACCGGCAATAAATTGAAGGCAAGAATCCCCGAGAGCAGCAGCGCCGCCGCCAGCAGTGACGTGCCAATCGGACGCCGAATAAATGGAGCCGAAATATTCATGCTTTTACATCAACTTCTGCTGCCGCAAATCAACTGCGCTTGTCATCCCGAGCGTAGCGAGGGACCTTGGTTCTTGCCGCAGGTGTTGCCATGCCGGCAAACACCAGGATCCCTCGCGCTGCTCGGGATGACAGCGTGTTTTGGTTCGCGTCATCCGCGAAATTGCTTCAGTCCCCGAAACCGATTCAACCCTGAAACTGTACCTAATCCGCAGGCATCTCGTGCGGAATCGGATTGCCGATCCGGTACTTCTCAAACCTGTGTGCCAAACGGTCAAACCACAGATAAACAACGGGGGTGGTATACAGCGTGAGCAACTGGCTCAGTAACAACCCGCCGACAATCGTGATACCCAAAGGCCGCCGCAACTCCGCACCCGTTCCTGATCCTAGCGCCAGCGGCAAACCGCCGAGCAGCGCCGCCATTGTCGTCATCATGATGGGACGGAAGCGCAGCAGACACGCTTGAAAAATAGCTTCTTCTGGCGGTTTGTTCTCCTCGCGCTCGGCTTCGAGCGCGAAGTCGATCATCATAATGGCGTTCTTCTTTACGATGCCGATCAGCAGAATGATTCCGATCAGCGCCACCACCGTTAGGTCATTCCCCGTAATCATAAGAGCCAGAATCGCGCCTACTCCGGCCGAGGGTAGCGTGGAAAGAATCGTGATGGGGTGAATGTAACTCTCATACAAAACTCCCAGCACAATGTAGACGGTAATGATGGCGGCGAGAATCAGGAATGGTTCGCTGGAAAGCGAATTTTGAAATGCGGCAGCCGTTCCTTGAAAAGATGCATGGATGCTCGCCGGCATCTGAATTTCTTTCTCCACTTCTTGAATCGCGCGCGTCGCATCACCCAGAGACGCTCCGGGTGCGAGATTGAATGAGAGCGTCACAACGGGGAACTGTCCCTGATGGTTGACCGCGAGTGGCGCGTTGCCGGACTGCATGCGTACAAATGTGGAGAGGGGTACAGGAGTTCCACTGGTGGTTGGCGCGGGAGCATTAGCAGTGGGCGCGCCGGAACTGGGTAATGAACTCGCGGGCCGAACGTACATGTCATTCATGGCCTCAGGTGTCATGGCGAAACTCGGCAAGACCTCGAGCACCACGTGGTACTGATTCAACTGAGTGAAGATGATGGAAACCTGCCGCTGCCCGAACGCGTCGTAGAGCGTATTGTCGATGGCCTGCGGAAGAATTCCCAGCCGCGACGCCGTATCGCGGTCGATCGTAACGTTGGTTCTGAGCCCGCCATTCAACTGGTCCGTCGCCACATCGCGCAGTGTCGGAACCGCGCGCAGTTTCTCCACCAGCTTCGGCGTCCAAAGCGCGAGTTCCTGCGCATCGGCGTCTTCGATCGAGTATTGGAACTGCGTGCGGCTGACTCGATCCTCCACTGTCAAATCCTGCACGGGCTGCATATAAAGAGTAATTCCCTCCACCTTCGCCAGTTCAGGCTGCAGACGCCGGATGATCGCAGATGCGTCATCGCCGCGCTCATCGAGTGGTTTCAAATTGATCTGAATGCGCCCGCTGTTTGGAGTTGTGTTCGTGCCATCCACGCCGATAAAAGACGACAAGCTCTCCACCGCTTTGTCTTTCAAAATCACCTTCGCCAGTTCCTGCTGGCGCTGCGACATGGCGTCAAACGAAATGCTGTCGGGTGCTTCTGAAATCCCCAGAATCACACCAGTATCCTGCACCGGAAAAAATCCCTTTGGCACAATCACGTAAAGAAACAGCGTAAGAACCAGCGTTCCGAAGGTCACAAACAAGGTCGCTGTCTGGTGCTTCAGCACCCACTTCACCGTGCGTCCATAAGACGCAATGACCCGGTTGTAGAAATCCTCCGTAACCTCGTAGAAGCGGCCTTTCTCGCCTTCTTTGCGGTGCTTGAGCAGCTTGGCGCACATCATGGGAGTCAAGCTGAGAGAAACGCCAGCCGAAACTAAAATCGTCACCGCCAGCGTGACCGCAAACTCGCGAAACAGCCGGCCCACAATGTCGCCCATGAACAACAGCGGAATCAGCACGGCAATCAGAGAAACCGTGAGCGAAACAATCGTGAATCCGATCTGCCCCGATCCCTTCAGCGCCGCATCCAGCGGCGAATCTCCAGCCTCCAGGTAGCGATCGATGTTTTCGATCATGACGATGGCGTCATCCACAACGAAGCCGGTGGAAATCGTCAACGCCATCAGCGTCAGATTGTTAAGGGTGTACCCGAGCACATACATCACGCCGAACGTTCCGACGATCGAGAGCGGAACCGCGACGCTGGGAATGAAAGTAGCCCGCCAATTCCTCAGGAAAAAGAAAATAACGATGATCACCAGCACGATGGTCAGTGCCAACTCGAAATAAACGTCCCTTACCGATGCGCGGATCGTCGTGGTCCGGTCAGTAAGAATCTGTACCTTCACCGCCGACGGCAGCGATGCCTGCAACTGCGGCAACAGCTTCTTGATGCGGTCGACCACGCTGATAATGTTGAACCCAGGCTGCCGCTGAATGTTGACGATGACTGCTGGAGTCGTATTCATCCACGCCGCAAGTCGCGTGTTCTCTATGCCGTCGATCACATTGGCAATATCGCTCAACCGCACCGGCGCTCCGTTGCGATAAGCAACCACGATCGGTTTGTACTGCTCGGCGGAAAAGAGCTGATCGTTGGCTCCAATAGTGTAGGACTGCCGCAGACCGTCGATGACGCCTTTCGCCTGATCCACGTTGGCCCCGGCCAACGCCGTGCGCACATCTTCGAGGCTCAATCCGTACGAAGCCAACGCCGTCGGATTTACTTGAACTCGCACCGCGGGCTTTTGTCCGCCGCTGATCGAAACCAGGCCTACGCCAGGTAACTGCGAAATTTTCTGCGCCAGAGCGGTGTCGGCAAGATCCTCGACCTTGGACAAGGCTAATGAATCCGAACTCATGGCCAGCGTGAGAATCGGAGAATCCGCCGGATTTACTTTGTTGTAAATGGGAGGATTCGGAAGATCCGTCGGCAGGAACGTGGCCGCCGCGTTCACCGCAGCCTGCACCTGCTGCTCTTCGACATCAATATTCTGGTCGAGGCCAAACTGCAGCGTGATGACTGAGCTGCCAAATGAACTCGTCGAGGTCATCTGGCTCAGTCCGGGCACTTGTCCGAACTGCCGCTCCAATGGCGAAGTAACGGACGACGCCATCACCTCGGGATCGGCCCCCGGATAAAACGTCACCACCTGAATCGTCGGGTAATCCACTTCAGGCAGCGCGGAAACAGGCAGCTGAAGAAAAGCGACCCACCCCACCAGCAGCACGCCCACCATCAACAGCGTGGTCGCCACTGGCCGGAGAATGAATAATCTTGAAGGACTCATGAAGCCGGAATTCCTGTTCCTGGTTTCCCTGATTCCGGAGCGCCTGGCACCGAAGCTCCCTGCGTGGGGCCGCCCCGGAACTCGATCTTGCTCCCGGTCTGCAGCTTGTCCTGGCCGTCGGTCACGACCGTGTCTCCGGGGTTAAGTCCGCTTGCAATCGCGGTGTTGTTGCCTTGTGCAACCGACACTGTCACCGAACGCGCTTCGACAGTCTTGTCCGCTTTCACCAGATAAACAAATGTTCCCTGCGGTCCACGCAGAAGCGCCGCCGTGGGCAGCACTGTGCTGTTCTTTCGCGTCTCCAGCAGCAGGTTCGCATTCACAAACTGGTTCGGCCACAGCTGGTTGTCTTTGTTGTCGAAGACGGCTTTCAGCTTTGCAGTTCCCGTGGTCAGGTCGATCTGGTTGTCAATCGTCTGCAGTTTGCCCGTCGCCAGCTTAGTTTGATTGTCGCGGCTGTAAGCCTCGACCAGCAGCGTCGCGTTCTTCATATGTTGCGACACAGTCGGCAACTGATCTTCCGGCAAGGTAAAGATGACGGCAATCGGCTGCAGTTGCGTAAGGATCAGCATTGGATTGGTATCCGCCGCATGCACAATATTTCCCGGGTCAACCTGCCGTAGCCCAACGCGCCCGGTAAACGGCGCCGTGATGTTGCAATAGACGAGCTGCAGCTTGGCGTTATTGATCTGCGCCTGATCCGTGCGCACCTGCCCGTCAAGCTGATCGACCAGTGACTTCTGCGTGTCCACCTGCTGCTGCGCAATGCTTCCCGAAGGAATCAAAGTGGTATAGCGTTCGAGGTTCAGCCTCGCGTCGCGCAGCGTTGCCTGATCTTTGAATATCTGCGCCTGCATCTGTTCCAGTTGCACCTGATAAGGCCGCGGATCAATCAAGATCAGCAAATCGCCTTCTTTCACGGTCTGCCCTTCCTGAAAATTCACGCGCATAATCTGCCCGTCGACGCGGCTCTTAATATTCGCCGTGTAAAACGCAGTTACCGAGCCGAGCCCAACCAGGTAAACGGGCATGTCCTGTTGCTGCACCTTGGCCACAGCCACCGTGACAACACGCGGACCCGCGGCTTGCGCTTTCTGTTGCTTTGAGTCGCCGCCGGAGCAGCCGGAAAGAAACACGCAAATCACACCAAGGGCAACAGAGAAAAAAATCCCAAGCCGTGAGTGGCCGGCAAAATGACGTCGGGCTTGAAGAGAACTGATATCAGTTATTTTCACGGTTTAGGTAAGTCGCACCTTTCCACAAGCTAGGCGCAGAACGCACGGTTCATTAGACGTATCCATTTTCAATTCGGTTGCGGTAACTCCGCAAGAGAAAGGCGGCAAAACGGCTTACTAAAGGTCATCACACGCGAGAGCCTCAGGTGGAAAACTGCATGCAGATACCATAGCAAAACCGCATGAAACCAGCATCAACTGTGGCGGCGCACAGGTCAAGGGCGGGGCGAAAGTTTTACAAATCTTTACTCGCTTTGACTTTCCGTTTACGGATGACGCGCTTGCAGTGCAGACGGCGGCGGATGCACCGTCTCATACGAGGCTATCTCCGCTTCATGCTGCAGCGTGAGCCCAATATCATCCAGTCCGTTCAGCAGGCAGTGCCGCACGAAATCATCGATCGGAAATTTGGTGCAAAAGCCCTGGTCATCACGCACTTCACATTGCTCCAGATCGATAGTGAGCTGATAATCGTTCACCTCGCGCGCTCGCCGCATCAGCTCGCCAACTTCGTCTTCGCGAAGCAGCACCGTTAGGAAACCGTTCTTCGTGCTGTTGTTGGCGAAGATGTCAGCGAACGAAGACGAAATCACAGCCCGGAATCCGAAATCCGCCAGCGCCCAAACCGCATGCTCCCGCGACGACCCGCAGCCAAAATTCTTACCCGCGACTAGAATGCTGGCTCCTGCATAACGCGGTTCGTCGAGAATAAAATCACCGCTCTTTTTCCCATCCGCCGCGAACCGCCAGTCGTAAAACAGAAATTGGCCAAAGCCAGTGCGTTCAATCCGCTTCAAGAACTGTTTGGGAATGATCTGGTCGGTGTCCACATTGATCCGGTCCAGCGGCGCCACGAGGCCGCGATGTGTACGAAATGGTTTCATTGGGTCCTCCACGTACTCCGCGGCCTTTCTCTGAGCTCTCTGCGATGAAGCCCTCTACCGAAACTTCCAATCCCGAATATCGGTAAAATGCCCCGCAATCGCCGCTGCCGCCGCCATCATCGGACTCACCAGATGCGTCCGCCCACCCCGCCCTTGCCGTCCTTCAAAATTCCGGTTACTGGTAGAAGCGCATCGCTCGCCCGGCTGCAAAATATCCGGATTCATCCCCAGACACATCGAGCATCCCGACTCTCTCCACTCGAATCCCGCATCCAGAAAAATCTGATGCAAGCCTTCGTCTTCCGCCGCCCGCTTCACCGTCTGCGATCCCGGCACCACCATGGCGCGCACCTTCGCGCTGACATGATGCCCTTTGGCAACGCGCGCCGCAGATCGCAAATCCTCCAGCCGCGAGTTCGTGCACGACCCAATAAACACGCGGTCAATGCCAATGTCTTCGATGCGCTTCCCCGGCTCCAGCCCCATGTACTGCAACGCCAGTTCAGTCGACCGCCGCTCCGAATCTCCCAAGCTCCCAACCTCAGGCACGCGCCCAGTCACCGGCGCAACCATTCCCGGATTCGTTCCCCAAGTCACAAACGGAGAAAGTTGCGCCGCATCCATCTCCACCACTTTGTCGAAAGCCGCTCCTTCATCCGTAGGCAAGCTGCGCCAGTAATCGACGGCTGACTCCCATTCCTTGCCCTGCGGAGCGAATCGCTTTCCCTTCACGTAAGCAAACGTAGTTTCATCCGGAGCGACCATCCCCGCGCGCGCCCCAGCCTCAATGCTCATATTGCACAAGGTCATGCGCCCTTCCATCGAAAGCGAGCGCACCGCGTCGCCGCAGTATTCGATCACATGTCCGGACGCACCATCCGTCCCAATCTGCCCAATGATTCCCAACGCCAGATCTTTTGCCGTCACGCCGTCGGCTAACCGCCCACGCACATCGATCTTCATCGTCTTTGGCTGCTGCTGGGCGAGGCACTGCGTAGCCAGAACATGCTCAACTTCCGAAGTTCCAATGCCGAAAGCCAATGAACCGAAAGCGCCGTGGGTGCTGGTATGGCTGTCGCCGCAAACAATCGTCATGCCGGGCTGCGTCAGACCCAGTTCCGGCCCAATCACATGCACGATCCCTTGCTCGGGCGAATCCATATCGAAGAGCCGCACGCCGAACTCTTTGCAGTTAGCCTGCAACGCCGCAATCTGCCTGGCGGCAATTAGATCGGTGATCGGAGTTCCACGCGGCTCGGTAGGGATATTGTGATCGACAGTAGCAACGGTGCGAGCAGGCTGGCGCACTTTTCGTCCCGCCTCGCGGAGACCATCAAAAGCCTGCGGCGAGGTCACTTCATGCACCAGATGCAGATCGATATAAATGATCGGAGACCGTCCGGCCGGCTGCGCCACAAGATGGGCATTCCAAATCTTCTCGAAAAGTGTTTTCTTTGCTGACATAACGCTGAAGGAATAAGTTTTTCACACGAGCCCGCACCATAGCAAACGCCCTAGGTGAGAGAACATATCGAGCCGGCGGGCTGAGTCGGATCCTGCTAGAGTAAAAATGTCAGAGGCCGCGATACATCAGCTCTTCAAGGGCCATGCGGCGGACTTGCCAGAACTCGCGCTCCTGGGAGTTCACATTCAGGCGGCACTTACCCGCGTCGTCAAAGGCCAGGGTCACTTCGAACATCGGCTTGCCCTGATCATCCCGGACGAGAATCGCATTGTCGGCGAGTCTGAAACTTACCGATTTTTGCAGTTCCTTGGCTTTCAAGCGAACGGCAAATTCGCCGGTATCGTTAGTCACGAGAAATTCGTAAGCAGCAGGGTTGGGACGCAGCGAATTCCGCGCCTTGACGTCGTCTTCAACTTCGAGTCTGAGGGCGTTGAACACTTTCGGAAGAGTGCACGAGGAACGCTCAGTCACCCAGTCGAAGCCTGAAGAGACGTTCCCGGTTTTGTGGTTGTTTTCGTTTCCGGTCGATGCTCGGTCAGTCTTTGCTTGGCCAGTAGTTGCTTGGTCAGTCGTGGCCTGGGCGGAGGCTGCTTCGGGCTTTGCTTGTTCGTTGGCTGCTTCGTTCTTGTTTTCAGTGTTCAAATTGGCCTTGGTGCATGCTGTTGCGGGATTGGACTTGAACCGGTGTAGATAAATTTTGGCTCCATTCAGAGAAACAGTAAAAATCTGAACTTCAGCGCCCCATATCCTCCGCCGATTCTCTGACACTGTTCGTCTTCGATAGTCCAAACCTGCGAACAAGATGCTGGTCCATAGTACCAGCGCGTCAGTTTAGTGAGTCGCTTCCCAGTTACGCTCGGTCTCCCAGCGATGGTCGTGGCCATTCCACCAACCGTGATACTGGTCCCAACAGCGCTGGCGTTCGGCGTTCAGATCACGCCGCCGGTCATCGGCCTGGTGGCTGTGCTCGCCATGATCATGAATCGCCCTATCAAGGTTTGCTTCTGCCTTTTCGATGGCGTGCTGGCACTTGGCATGGTCGTCGGCTCGCGCTTGCGGCGCCGTTGCCACCACCAGGCACAGTGCTCCTGCCGCCACTGCTGCTATTGCTGCCTTTCGTATTCGTTGAATCAAGTTCCTGTCCTCTCTTTCCAGTTTCCAGTCTTCAAGGTTTCGAAACTTGACGCATTTTATTAGGCGGATGCTCGCGTTTCGATACAGTGCATCCTGTATTAGCTTCCCGTTTGAAAATGGCTCTCCGCTTAACGAATCTTTACTTTTTTCTACTCATTGTCGTGCGCTCGCTGACCTCTCTGTTGTCATCCAACTAGTCCAATTCGAGATTCACGGGGCAACGATGGGGCCAAGGTCGCACAAACGGCGAGTTCGAGATTTCAGACGATCAGAATGACTTCGATCTCGTTCGCGTCGCGCACAGTTCTTCTGCTGTTAGGCTCACTTTTCTTTTTGCAGGGCTGTGCGCGAAAGCAAACTCCTCCACCGGTCGATGGAGCGGCGCTGTTCACTCAGAAATGCGCCAGCTGTCACCGGCAAAATAATGATATGCGCGCTCCCGAACAGGCAGCGCTGAAACAAATGTCGAAAGCGTCGATACTGGCCGCGCTCGATTCCGGCAGGATGCGATGGCAGGGGAAGTTTCTCTCCAAGGCAAAGAAAAATGCCATCGCCGAATACCTGGGCGCGGCGGATGTTTCGACTGTGGCACAAATGACCGGGATTTGCGCGCGGGATCTGGATCCGCCGCCGAATCCACCGGGATGGGCAGGGTGGGGCGGCGATTCCGCGAACAGCCGCTTTCAACCGGCTTTAGCTGCAGGCTTAGATCGTGGCCAGGTTAAGAACCTGAAATTCAAATGGGCATTCGGCTTTCCGGGAGCGGACGCCACCTTCGGTCAACCTACGTCATCGGACGGAAGGCTGTTCGTCGGCAGCGAAGATGGCACCGTGTATGCGTTGGATTCTGCGACCGGATGCCTGTGGTGGAGTTTCAAGGCGTCAGCAACGGTTAAAACTGCGATTTCAATCGGCAACAAAGGCGGCACAGCTTTTTTCGGCGACACCAACGGAATTGTGTATGCGGTTACAGTTGCAGACGGCTCCGTAGTTTGGACTGCGCATCCGGATTCGCATCCCGCCGCCCGCATCACAGGGTCGCCGTTATTAGTCGGCACGCGCCTGTACGTTCCGATCTCTTCGGGCGAAGAAGGCGCGTCGGCCGATCCCGGTTATTCATGTTGCACCTTTCGAGGCAGCGTAGTCGCATTGGATACGGCTACGGGCAAACAGATATGGAGCGGCTACACCATCGCCGACGCTCCTCAACCCACGCGCAAAAGTGCAGAGGGAGTGCAGTACTTTGGACCATCAGGCGCGGCAGTGTGGTCCACTCCAACGGCAGATCTCAAGCGGCACGTAATTTATGTCTCGACGGGAAATAACTATTCCGATCCGCCGACCGATGGCTCCGATGCCGTGATCGCATTCGACATTAGAAATGGCAAGCGATTGTGGTCCCGGCAACTCACATCCGACGACGTATGGAATAGCGGTTGTGTCGCCGAGAAGAGGGATAACTGTCCAGCAAAGCATGGCGATGATTTCGATTTCGGAGCACCTCCGGTGCTGAAGTCGCTCGGCGATGGCCGCGACGTTTTATTGTTGGCGCAGAAATCGGGAGTGATCTATGCGTTGGATCCGGCGGTTCGGGGCAAGGTGATCTGGAAGAGCCGCATCGGGCACGGCGGTCCGCTGGGCGGAATTGAATGGAGCGGCGCTGTCGATAATCGCTATGGCTATTTTCCGTTGTCTGATTTCGATTTCGACAATCCATCGGTTGGCGGCGGAGTATTCGCGCTCGATCTTCGCACCGGAAAACAAGTCTGGCACGTTCCCCCGCCCAAGCCGGCGAGCGCTGGGCAATTCGGCTGCAGTCCAGCGCAGATGGCGCCGCCAACTCTGATTCCCGGAGTGCTGTTCGCAGGTTCACTCGATGGACACTTGCGTGCCTACGACACCAAGGATGGCAACGTCCTCTGGGATTTCGATACCGCGAAAGAGTTTCACACGACCAACGGCGTCAAAGCCCACGGCGGCTCGCTGAATGGAGCAGGACCTGCGATCGTGAGCGGCATGGTGTACGTGAATACCGGCTACACCAATGCGATGGCGGGGAATGTATTGTTGGCCTTCGCCCTTGATTCCAAGTGAGGCGCAAAAGCCCTTACGCGATGGGCTGCAAGTGAAATGGCAGACGGCGCAGTCGCTGGCCGGTTGTGGCGAAGATCGCGTTGGTTACTGCACGAGCGACCGGCGGAAGTTCCAGTAAATGCTCCGTTCCGGACACGTCTGCCGCGGTTTCCCGCGGCTTTCTTGCAAAACCTCTGCATCCCCGCAGCCGATTCCAAAATCGCCGAACCGTCTCCGGCGTAAACTAAACTGCTTCCGGCCCTTTCATCGCGGCCCAAGTGGAATCGGCGACCGCCGCCACGCAGTGGCCGTGAGCTTATCCGCGCCCGGTGCCGGAATTTCAAGAACGTCGCGCCCGCGTTTTGTTACCTTTATTTCGCTGACGGATTGACCACCGCTTGAAGTTGCGAAAAGTGATTCTGGATCTCCACGTTATCGGGTTCTGCGCCGCGGGCTTCTTTAACCAGCACAAGTCCATCCAGAGGCTTCCCCAGCTTGTAGAGGATCCATCCTTTTGTGTCTTTGAAATGAGGATTTTTCGCGTCCAACTGGAGGGCGTGCTCGACCAACGAAAGCGCTTCGGTCAGTCTTTCGCCTCGGCCGACAAGCATATACGCGAGGGCGTTGTATGCGTAAGGAGAGGTAGGATCGATCTTTAAAGCCTTTCGGTAGCTCGCCTCTGCATCGTCATAGCGACCCAAACGCTCGTAGCATAGGCCTATGTCAGCATAAGTCACGGCCTGGGCGAAATACGGCGGTACCTTCGTCAGGTAGGCCTTGAAGCTATCGATTGCCTTCTGGAACTGGCCCGTTTGGAGATAGGCGAAACCGCGGCTGGAATACAGTCCCCAGTTGTCGAGAGGCTGGCTTGTCGCCTTGTCGAAGTAGCTGGCCGAGGATTCGTAATCGTGCGCATCGTAAAACACCGCGCCTAATTTGATGTTGATTTCCGCAGGCGCAGGGGCCCCCTGTGCCTCGATTTCTTCGACAGCTTTTGCCAGGTTGTGGATTAGCAAATCGCGGTCGTATTCATTCTCAGACAAAGCGTTCAGGCTATCGGTAACGAACTTAAAAGATCGCCCTCCATTCTGAACAAGGACGCGGCGCGCGCTTAGCTGCGTCTTAAGATCGTCGCTGCCGAGTTGCTCTCGGAGCGCCCGAGCCACGTGTTTGTCATACTCTCCGTGTTCCCCGAAGACGGGTTTCCCGCTCGATGACGCGGCGTAAACTTCCAAGGCGGAGAACTCTGGCTGGGGCGGTACGATATCCTGCGTGGTCGCACCACTGTCTTCCCAGGGCAGCCTGACGCGTTCGGTGTTTGAACCACGCATGTAGATGTCGCCAAGCTTTCGGACCGGGTCGTCACGATTGGGCTCGTACATCAGCGTGATAGAGCTTCCAGATGCGTAGTACCCCTTGGACAGGTCCACCTTAAAAGTCTTGCCAATCACTTTCGTCTCTAAGGCGCTACCGGGTCCGGCGCCGGAAGGAACCGAGGATTGGCGCGCGTATACGCGATAATGATGCTGAAATCTAAAGACCAGCGTGGTGAGGTTTTCCCGTGGCAAGAGGATCCATGCGAGATCATACTTACCCCCCTCTGCATCCTCCTTATTCTTCACGCTGGAGTAGAGGTCGACATCGGGCGACTCGGGGGGTGATTTGCTGAACCACTTCAGGCGGGTCGTCTGGCTTCTGGGGGCTTACGCGCTGGTCCATGAGGTCGATGACCATGCCCCTCACGTACGTCCTCTGCACGTAGAAGAAGGTGGCATAGACCCAGACTACCGTTGAAACGGCCATTAGGCCGTACGTGGCGATGACCACGGACGTGTGGACGCTGCGAAAGTAGCCGTGGTCGCTAGGGCTTGCTTTCTGCAGGTTTGCAACCGCTCGCGCTTGCTGCCAAAAAATAAAGATCGCTGTCAGTGCGTACACGCCGTGGGCGCCAGCATTTCCGTTACGTGCGTAATTATGCTGATATTCTCGGCCTGCATGCTCATCCTCGTTTGCCAACTCATTTTCGAATCCCGCCTATGCGTGCCGACGGGCTGGTCCATCTTCGGCTCGACCCGGCCTAGACTTCCTGTGCCTTTGCCTTAAACACAAAGGGGCCACGGCCGTAGCAAGCCATGACCTCCTCATAGTCCAATAACTCTTACTCCTGTTTTCTGATTCTGTCTAGCCACTTTCGTGCCACTCTCCTCGCCTCATCGCGGCAGAGGCTCTTTCATATTAGTAAGCGCATAGGCCAGCACGGCCATAGCCGCGGCGTTTTCGCGAAGCTCAGAAGGAACGACTTTATCCAAAGTGTCAGCCGCAGAGTGGTGGTAGTTGAAATATGTCCGCCCATCCTGCATCACACCAAAACTGGGAACTCCCGCATCCGCCATAGGCGCGATGTCGGCGCCGGGGGAATACGTGCTGGGTTGGAAGAATGTCGCGCCGATGCTTTGCAGGACGGGTTGAATTGGGCGCAATGCCTCGATGGCAGCGGCGGAAGCCTTGACGTCGAAACCCAGAGGATGCGCCGCGCCGGAATCGCTTTCGATTGCGGCGACGTGGCGGGGAAAATCGTTGATGTATTCCGTGGAGTAGGCCCTACTGCCTGCGCCTCCGGTTTCTTCGTCCATCCATGCAATCACGCGGAGGGTGCGTGCTGGTCGCAGGTGGAGACGCTGTAAAACTTCGGCGGTCTGCATGGCCATGACTACGCCGGCTCCGTCGTCGATGGCTCCGGTGCCGAGGTCCCAGGAATCGAGATGGCCGGAGACGATTACGATTTGCTCGGGATGGTCGGCACCTTTGAGATCGGCAATCACGTTGTAGCCGGTTTCATCGGGAAGTTTTTGTGGCGTAAGAGTCAGATGCATGCGAACTCTGCCTTCGCCCGCTAGGTGAACGATTAAGTCAGCATCCTCGGCGGTGACGGCGCCGGCAGGAATCCCGGCTGGAAGACTGAATCCGGTATGCGGCAGCCTGAAGTCGGCGCTCGATACAGAGCGGACGAGAGCTGCTACTGCGCCTAGATCAGCGGCAGCCTTCGGTCCGGCTGCGCGATAGCGAACGGCTTCGCTGTAGGCGGCGAAGGCGAATCCGGCTCCGGACTTTTGCTTGTCGAAGGGTTCGTTGAACAACACAATCTTGCCGGCGACTTTGTTGCGGCCGAGGGCTTGAAGTTCGTCGAAAGTGTCAACCGTGATTACCTCGGCGGTAAGGCCGTCGGCAGGTGTGGACGAGCTTCCTCCGAGAGCGGTGAGAATGATTTTTTGCGTTGTGTTCGGAACCATGCCGGGATATTCGACGAGCGCGGCGGTCTCGGCTCCGCGCACCCAGTGCGGGACGATGACTTGCTGGAGCCGCACGTCGAGCCCGAGCTTGCGAAGTTCGTCGGCCACATATTCGGCGGCGGCGCGGGCCTGTGGCGAACCGGTAGGGCGCGGTCCGATGTTTTCGGTGAGATGAGTGAGTTGGCGGTAAGCGTAATCGTCATTGAGCGCGGCGGCTTTGATAGCAGAAAGCTGTTGGAGAAGAAGTGGCGGGAAGTTCTGCGTGGAAGTTTGAGGTGCAGCCATCATTGCGGTCCAGTCCTTAGACGACGGCTGGGGCGGGTTTTGGGCGCTGACAGGCGCTGGTAAAGTCAGCAATAGCGCGGACAAAGTAGTAATAGAGGAGAACGTGAACAGGAACCGGACGGTCTTGATCATGGCGTAGGCAGTGTATCCGAGTGAGCAGTCTGCGGGAAAGCGGCTGTGTTAGCGTGAGGCATGGACAAGAAAGAGATCAATTCTCCGAAAATGACGCTGAACTTCCTGATCTGGGTCGGTGGCGTATTCATGCTGCTGATCTTCGCCCTGCTGGCCCACTTTGTCTGGAGGATCTTCTAGAGTGCGCAAGTAGAGCACGCGCAAAAAAGCGGCCCCATTGCTGGGGCCACGTTTCAAAGAGGCAAGAGTGGTAGGGTTTCAGGAAAGGCAAAAGAAGTAGCCGTTTCGCCGGGCGAAGCAGCGCTTCGGGAAATGGTGACTGGAAAAGATAGTGAAGGTCATTTCTTTGGGTTGCGGCCTCTTTAGTACATCGGAAGAAAGCACTTGCCGAGCCAAAGACCGGGAACTTGTGATTGCCATCACACGAATTCATAAGTTGTAGAAGAAGATGGGCTTACGGCGAACCCGGCGTCCAGCGCGGGTTTTGGACGGAAGGGACGCTGCCGCAACAAGTGCAGAAGGATGCATATTGAGTGCACTGGAGTTTTCCAAGTCTGAGCAGAGCGGGGGTGGAATTATGAGTGATTACATCAGTGAGACAATGGCGCAGGCTTTAGTGGCCCGGCGAAGGCGGAACATCGGCCCCTGGAAGTCGATCAAGAAGGTTCAATCCGCCAACCGAGGAGTGCCGTCGGCGGAAGTTGAAAACGCGATCGCCAAGGCCGTGATGGCCGTCAGGAAGTCCCGGCGCGAGCCAAGTCCAGTAGACCGCCCGAATTAAAGTCTCCGGTGAAGATGCCGGATTCGCCATTAATGTCTATTTTTGCTGCTGCGGATACACGCCGAAACCGTAACCGCCGAACTGGAAGATGAAGTCCAAAAGCCCGTCGGAGTCGAAATCGCCAGTGACAATGCCGAGTTCGCCGCTCGCGAGCGGCCCCGGGACCTTGACCAACGAGGGCGGTTGAAAGGTACCGTCGCCGTTGCCGAGGAGTATCCAAAATTGATCACTGTCGACGTTGCTGGAGACAATGAGATCGGTTTTGCCATCTGAGTTGAAATCTCCCGCAGCGATTGTGAAGGACGAGGAGCTCACGTCGTAATACGTCGGACTCTGAAACGTCCCGTCCCGTTGCCGAGCAGAATTCCGATACTTGTGGCAGTACAGAAGGCAATGTCAAGGTTGCCGTCGCCATTGAAGTCACTCACGAGCATTGTTTGGCCGAAGCCGCAGCCGCCGTCGGCATTGGTGATCGTCACCGGCGGCTGAAACTTTCCATCACCATTACCCAATGCCACAGAAATGGGGAAGTTCTCGGCGCCCCCCTCAATCGCTAAATCAAGGATACCGTCCCCGTTGAAGTCGCCGACCTGAAGGTCAATTCCACCCACATCCTGGTACGTTGTAGTTGGCTGGAATGTCCCGTCGCCATTTCCCAGGAATACGTATGTGATGCAACAGTCTCCGCCCACCAAGTCAAGCTTGCCATCGCGGTTAAAGTCGCCGACTACAAAGTCAACGATGCTGCCTGCTGTACTGTCCAAGTATCTCCATCCCGAATCGAATGTGCCATTACCATTGCCCAGGCTCACGCCTAAGCCCAGAGTTCCTGTCCGCTGGGTCAGTGTCCGTCGCGTAGACCAAGTCAAGCTTGCCGTCACCGTTGAAGTCGCCATAAGCAGTGCTCTCCAGACCGAACAGCGCTGTATTGTAGACGTAAGTCGCATTCGAAATATGGCTGAAGGTGGCGTTTCCTTTACCGAGGCTAACATTGATGGTTCGGTTGGCAAGGCCCGCCGCCAAGTCGAGGATGCCGTCATTAGTGAAGTCCGCTGCGAGCAAGGAGGGGACGTTGGCGAAGCCGTAAAGGTAAATGATGGGATTACCAGGGGCGATTGTGGCTGTCGGAGTATGCACTTCCACCAAGCTCCAACTGGAACTAGAAAGGCCTCCGCCGGGAGCCGGGTTGGTCACGGTGATGTACCCAGCAGTGGCTGTTGCGACATCGGAGGCAAGAATTTGAACTTCTAACTCTCTAGCGGAAATGAAAGTGGTAAGCCGAGGCTGGCGATTCCAGTTTACCACCGCACCCGGCACGAAATTCGCGCCATAGACTCTTAAAGTGAAATCGCCGCCGCCGGGCGCTATCGCTTGCGGTTGTGGCGGACCCACCACCTGCGGTACCGGATTGCTCTGGGCAAGGGCGCTCGCGACAATCAAGTTGGCGGTTAGAAGGATGAGTGAGGCTAGGGCTCGAAACGTCCAATTCATCCGGGAATGGTGCTCCGATCACGTTCAAGCGTCAAGATGAAGGATTCGGCATAGGGCGCATCGGTGCCGAAAGGAGTGCACAGGTCCTTCGTCCCGCAAAGAAGGCGGGACTCAGGATGACAGAGCTTGAGGGCGGTTTACCCCATCCTTCCGCATAGAGTGCGAAAGGGTGGGGCATCCGAATATCCCAAGAGAATTGACCTAGCTGTTTCCGGCTACTGTGCGCAGCTTCCCGGGCAGGAAGTGGTACGGGGGCCAGGGTCCGCTGATGGCTACCGCACAATTCTTTAGCTGCTTGGTGGCGGTCTGGTAGCGGTTCTGATATTTTTCCACCGACTTGGTGTCGATGAGGTGGGCGATGTCGATGAGCATGCCTTGCGGCGCGACCTTCTTGCAGCTCACTTCTTCTTCCAGCGGGTTAAACAGCTTGTGGACCTGTACCGAGAGCGCGCGTGCCTTGGTTTGGCGCTCGCGTTCGCGGGAAGCTTTGATGCGCAGCTTGGAAAGATAGTCTCCACCTACGGTGTCGGGCAGGATGACTTCAATCATGGCCTCGCGCAGCGAGCCGTCTGTGACCGTGAGTTTGATGTGCATTTCGGACTTGCCGCGAAGTTTGGCCACGCTGACTCCAAAAGCGCGCCGGTTGACCCGGACCGCCTGGCGGAGAGCGTCGTCGCTTTCGAAGATTGTCCCAAAACGGAACGGAAGTACAGTTGAGTTCCGAAAGCAGCCACTCACCACGCGGGCGTGATCGATGACGGCTTTCTGGTCAAGAGGAGCAGAAGATTGGTCGAATTCGCTCACAATCACAGCAAATTCTCCGCTGGGATAGCTGAGGACTGGGGCTCCGTTCACGCCTTGTACATTCTCAATTACGAACGGGCGTCTGGAACGAGTGCCATTTGGGAGGGTCTGGTGCTCGGTAAGACAGTACGCGTACCACGCCATATTGAACTCTCCGAACCGGGACGGAGGCTGGGACGGCCTCTTATGTTTTTGCACAGCTGAACTGCGAAGTTTGGAAGTTAGCTATTAGCGGTACAGGGTCTGGAACTCTGGGAAACTATTGTAAAGCTCCGTAAACGATATTACTTCGGTCACAGTAGAAAATGCAACTTTTTTGTGGCAGAGGGCATCGTTTTGGATTTTTGAGGGCTCTCGGCAGGGTATGATGGACGCGGATTTGGGCGTGCGGAGTGCCGGACTAATGTACATCAGCGCTTCGCGACTTAGGGCAAACGGAGCTTTACTGTAATTAAGGGCATTACTTTCAACAGCTTAAACGATTGAACGAATTACTCGTACCGCAAGCTCTCCACGGGATCCAACTGCGCCGCGCGTGCGGCGGGGACAGTTCCGAAAATCACCCCCACCAGCGACGACACTAGGATAGCGATAACAGCCGACCAGCCGTTAATCGGTACGCGATACTCGGTAAGAAAGCGTACCGAATAGGGAATGGCAAGGCCGATGACGATGCCGGCGAAGCCTCCGATGAGCGAGATCAGAATGGCCTCGGCAAGAAACTGAAACCGGATCTCGCGGTTGGTGGCGCCGACAGCCTTGCGAATGCCGATCTCCCGGATGCGCGACGTCACGGTCGACAGCATGATGTTCATGATGCCGATGCCACCAACGAGCAGAGTGACGGCGGAGATCAACAGGAGCATCCACGTCAACATGGTGGCCGAGCGGTCGGCAACCGCGAGCAACTCGCTGAGGTCCGTCACGTCGTATACCGATTCGGGACGATGCCGCGATTGCAGCACCTTCTTGATTTGCGCCGTACCCGCAACCACCATGGTGGGATCCTGCATGGAAAAATAAATCAGCTTCACGCTGGGCGTGTCAGTGAAATAACGGCTCACGGTGTACGGAATCAGCATGGTGCTGCCGACTACTTCCGATTGATCAAATGTGTTGACCCGCTCCTTGAAGGTGCCAATGATCGTGAAAGGCAAGCCCGTCAGCTTGATGACTTTTCCAATCGCCGCCTGAGTCGAGCCGTAAACCTCTTGCGCCATCTTTTCCGTGATCAGTCCAACTTTGTTGTGAGCCTGTGAATCTTCTGCGTCGAAGAAGCGGCCGGAGAGCACCACCAGATTACGCACCTGCAGGTATTCGGGATAAACGCCGAGAATCTGCACCTCACGCTCTTTGCCGTCGCCGAACGGAACCCGCTCCGACAAAGTAACTACGGGCGATGCAGCGACTACACCCGGCACCTGGCTGCGCACGGCTTCCACATCGTCGATCGTGAGATTGTCCGGCGACGATTGGCTGATGTGCGGCGCGCCCTGATATTGCGCGTAGATCAGATTGGCGCCGATCGCCTGAATTTGGTTTAGCACGTATTGCCGCCCGGTCATTCCGATCGTGACAACTAATATGAGAGATGCGGTGCCGATCACCATGCCAAGCGCAGTCAGAATGAACCGCACCTTATTACTGCAGAAGGTGTCGTAAGCGAAGCTCACAATCTCGCCCAGGGCCATGTTCGGCCGGAGGCGCTCGGGCATAAGGGCAGCAGCCATGTGTAAGTTAGATGCTACGTAGGACCGGCTAGGCGCGCAAGGTGTCGTGGCTGGAACGTGGCCGCACCTCACTTCCGTTCGCGGGGGATAATATAGCGTGGTGAGAATCAGAGACATCCACGCTTCAGCGCATCTCTTTCGGGGAATGGAATGAGCCAAATCGTAGAGCGGTCCAAATCCTACGGTTCGGCAGCGCATCTGCTTGGAGAAATCCCGCACGAGGGCCGGTCCGCCAAGTCTTCCCTGCTGTGGATGGTCCTCACCGCGCTCGCCATCCGCCTGATCGTGATGGTCTTCCTGTTGCCCGAGCAACTCGACCCCTCCCGCGACCACTGGCATTTCGGCTACGAAACCGGACGCATCGCCCGCTCCATCGTTCAAGGCCACGGATTCAGCAGCCCGCTATTCGCCGACACCGGCCCAACTGCATGGATGAGCCCCATCTATCCTTATATCGTTGCCGGAGTTTTCAAAGTGTTTGGCATTTACACTACCGCATCGGCAGTGGTTTTGCTGTCGCTGAATGCCCTGACCTCCGCGCTGACCTGCATCCCCATCTTCTTCATTGCGCGCAGAACTTTCGGCGACCGTGCGGCCAAGTGGTCAGGATGGACCTGGGTCTTCTTCCCATACGCAGTCTATTTCCCGGTTGAGAGAATTTGGGAAACATGGCTGGCGACGCTGCTGCTCACCGTGCTTTTTCTCTTTGCACTGGAACTTGGGGATGGGCCTGGGGGCGCTTCATCTAATGACTATCAACCTGAAGCACGGCCAACATGGCTCAACTGGATCGCCTTCGGCCTACTCTCCGGTCTAACCGCTCTCACGAGCCCAGCAATCGTTTCCGTATTGCCTTTCCTGGGCGGATGGGCCTGCTATCGCTTACACCGCAGCAAGCAGCCATGGTTCAGTCCCGCGTTAGTCTCCGCGCTGGCCTTCATCCTTTTTGTATCGCCATGGTTTATTCGCAACTACGAAACTTTCCATCGCTTCATCCCCTTCCGCGACAACATGGGGATGGTCTTGCGGCTCGGCACCAAGGGCGCGACCAACCATTGGGCCGCGTACGATTTAGGCCCATGGCACAGCGACTCCGAATGGCTGCAGTTCCAGGAGTTAGGCGAGCTCGGCTACATGGCAAAAGAGAAGAAGCAGGCACTCGAATTCATCGGCGCGAACCCAGGTTGGTATGCGTGGACCACGCTGCGCCGCGCAGTCTTCATCTGGACGGGATTCTGGAGCTTCGACCGCGCCTACCTCGCAGAGGAACCACTCGATCCTCCGAACATTTTCTTGTGCACGACTTTCACTGTGCTCGCGCTCGTCGGATTATGGCGCGCACTTCGCTCGAATCCAGCAGCAGCCCTGCTCTACACGCTAGTCCTGGTCACCTTCCCGGCGATCTATTACATCACCAGCCCAGAGGTTTATTACCGGCGTCCCATCGACCCGTTAATCGTGATCCTCGCCGCCTCGCTTGTTCCCGCGCGCCGGGGCGTTCAGAAACGAAGCATGCAGAAACAAAGCCCGTTGCCGTCCGGATCAGTCACGGCAAATTCACGTAGCCCCCAAGTCTGATCGACCGGCGCAGTGTGAATGGGAGACTCAGGACGCCGCGTCGTATCCAAACCCCGAGAGCGAAAAGTCGCGTAACGCTCATCGACGTCGTCCACAAACACACGGTTGACGGAGCCGAAGACGCCGTCCCCTGCATGACGTGAAAGCTGCAGTTCAGCCCCATCGCGAACCAGGTCTATGACTCCGTTGGCCATCTCGCGCTCTTCATGCCCAGGCCACTTGCGCTCGAAGTCGAGAACTTCGGTGTAGAAATGTAACGATCGTTGCAAATCGCTGGACTTGATCACCGGCACAATCTTCATGACATTCTCCCGGACAGCAGGCGAATAGAATATCTCGTGCGGCAACTCCGAGAGCATTTTAGAACGTCGGGATAATCAGCGACGAATCGCGTTTGCATCTGCGCCCAAACTTAATGAATAGTGGTCAAAGCGTGTATAGCCTGTTTGTGACAGTTACGTAAGATGAGGGAAGTTATACGAAGAAAGTCTGTCCGGAACCCATTATTACTGCCGGCAATTGACAAGCGATTGCACGTGATCCCACACCTCTCCAGGCGAAGGATAGTGATCCCACAACTCTCCGCTGACCGCCATGTCTCCCGCTCCCGGAACGTCGATATGAAGAGTTTCGCCGGGCGTAAAGGAGTAGGCGGCTTCCGGCAGTTCTTCGATGTCGCCATTAGAGACCTGCCCATTGAAGCGAGCGGACCTAATGCCCAACTCAATCTGCCTTCCGTTATCTGCGATGATTCGAAATTTGTAAACCCCTCGTTCACCCTCCGCGCCTTCCATTTGCACAAACCTGCAACTTCCATCACCTCCAACGGAGAGCGTGCAAGGCAAAGTGTGGCCTTGCGCTGGCTTGGCTGCTAGCATCAGAAACCTTCCCCGCGTGTGAGCGCGCACGCTTCCAATGACCAAGCTGGAAGCTAGCACAAACACAGTAACCAGCAGCAATGCAAAAGCAAATCGTGGTATTCGTACGGTCTCTCCTCCCTTTTTCCACCAACGTGCAGCAGCTCTCGGGTTTGGCTCCGAACGTATTTCCAGGGGTCGGACTTGGCGCACTTGAAACGTTTTCAGGTACTGCTCTACGTTATTCTGATCGTTTTCTTGTCCCCGCATGGCTATCTCCGTTCGTCAACAGGCTGCAATTTCTCTCGTAGCTTCTCCAATGCATAGCGATACCGCGATGCCACCGTGTTCATTGGGATCTCCAGAACCTCGGAGATTTCCTGCAGAGTCATACCTGCCCAAACCTTCAAAAAAACGGTCTCCCTCTGTTCCTGAGGGATGTCTCGTAAAGCGGCCTGCACGCTCAGAGCCTCCTCTGCGCGTCCCTCAGTTTCCATGAGCCAGTTCTCCGCCTCGTCCATCTCAACCTCTCGCCGGGTGCTGCGGCGCAGGTTGAACGACGTATTGCGTACAGCTCGATAGAGGTAAGACAGCGGTCTCCAGGCATGGACACGTTCGCCTGCATCAGCTTCAGAAACAATTGCTGTACCGCATCTTCCGCCGAAGCGAACTCGACCCCACGGCAACACAAATAGGCCGCTAAGGTCGAGCCGTGTTTTTCGTACAAGGCGGCCAGCGAAGCTGCGGTGATGTTCCCAGCGGCCAATTGCGTGCCCATATTCGGCCTCAACTATATGACACAGGAAGATGTCGGATTTTGTCTAAAGAGTTCTCCTCGGTAATTGGCGTGACCGAAACTAGCTCATGATTGGCCTAACATCGCCATCTCACCCATCTGCGGGGATCGACCCCTGCTGGACTGTCGGACTACTCGGAATTTGGCCCACCGCCATCGCACAAATTTGACAGCCGCACTCCCTCTCGTTAGGGTAAAGACGGCGCGATCGCCATCAACTCCTTGAGTAATCCCCCTCGATCAACTCCAACGAAATGGCAGTCCGCACTCGGCCTCTTAGTGCTGACGTTCGCAGCCGTCCTCGTGCAGGGCTACCATCCCTTCTCCGAAGATGCTGAGATTTACCTGCCGGGCGTGGAGAAGATTCTGCATCCCGAGTTGTTCCCCGTAGGCCAGGAATTCTTCAAGTCGCACGCCAGCATGACGTTGTTCCCCAATGTAGTTGCGTTCTCTCTGCGGGCAACTCACCTGCCGTTCGAAGCCGGATTATTCCTCTGGCATCTCGCGTCGATCTTTCTCCTGCTTCTAGCCTGTTGGGAGTTAAGCGGACTATTCTTCCCCGATTTGCCAAGAGCGCGGTGGGGCGGAGTCTGCCTGGTAGCCGCGCTGTTGTCGATTCCGGTAGCCGGCACCGCGCTCTACATCATGGACCAGTATTTGAACCCGCGAAATCTCGCGGCGTTCGCGGGCGTCTTCATGTTGGCACGAACCTTAGAGAAAAAATATCTCCATGCGTTATTGTGGCTGGCATTTGCCATATGCATGCATCCGCTGATGTGGGTCTTTCCATTTTCATTTTGTGTGTTGCTGCTGGTAATGGACAGACTCGAGAGCCGCTTCAAGACGCAGAACATTGCCGCGCTCGCGGCAGTGCTGTGGATTCCTCTATCGCCCGCGGCCTCAGCCGCCTATCGCGAGGCGGCAAAACGACACGCGTATCACTACATCCAGAACTGGGCTTGGTATGAGTTGTTGGGCGCAGTTGCGCCGCTGCTCTTGTTCTGGTGGTTCGGAAGAATAGCTCGCGCGCGGATCGCGCGAGGTCTCGAGTGGTCCACCGTCGAACGCGTCAGCCGCGCGTTCGTGGTCTATGGATTGATCTATTTTATCGCGGCGCTGGTGGTCGATTTGCCGCCGCGCTTTGTAGAACTGGCCCGCCTTCAACCGCTGCGCTGCCTGCACTTTCTTTACATCGTGATGTTTGTCTTGATGGGCGGGCTTCTCGGCGGGTTCGTGCTGAAAAACCGCGTGTGGCGCTGGCTGTTGCTCTTTGCGCCTTTGAGTCTCGGAATGTTCATGGCGCAACGCTCGCTCTTTCCAGCGAGCGCGCACGTGGAGTGGCCGGGCGTCGCGCCGAAGAACCCGTGGGCCCAGGCCTTTGTCTGGGTCAGGCAGAACACGCCCGTGGATGCGGTCTTCGCCCTCGATCCGGAATACATGAACCTAGCCGGCGAAGATGAAATCGGGTTCCGTTGCTTGGCCGAGCGAAGCCATCTCGCCGACGGAGTCAAGGACAATGGCGTGGTGAGCATGTTTCCCGCGCTGGCCGAGAAGTGGTGGGCGCAGGTTCAGGCGCAGACTCCATGGAAAAGTTTCGGTGCAGCAGACTTTTCACGACTGAAGAACTCCTATGGTGCAAACTGGGTCGTCGTGCAGCAGTCCGCACTTGCCGGCCTCGATTGCCCTTACCAGAACAGCGCGGTGCGCGTTTGCCGGATTCCCTGAATCTGATCGAGACGAGTAACTTCCCGAGGACATGCGCAAGGCAAAATCCCCTCTCTGAGAGGCCGGATCAGTTACAATTTCAATGATGAGGTTTTTCTAGGCATGTCCACTGCACGGGCCGTCCAGGCACCCGTCCGGCTATTTCCCTACGAACAGTGGGGATCTCGCCTGCCTGCTCTCGCCCGGCAATACCGCGAGAACCATCCCTGTCCGCATATTTTATTGAAAGACTTTCTCGATCCGGAAGTCGCACAGGAGATTGCGGCGGAGTTCCCCGAGGCCTCGACGGATGAATGGACGCAGTACAAGCACGCGAATGAAAACAAGCTCGGCATGGCGAAGCGCCAATTTTTTCCGCCGGCACTCGGAGCAATCACTGACGAACTGAACTCGCCCGAATTTGTTGCGTGGGTTTCGCAGTTAACCGGAATTCCCAACCTCATGGCCGACCCAATGCTTGAGGGTGGCGGCCTGCATCAATCGGGTCCCGGCGGTTACCTGAACGTGCATACGGATTTCTCCATGCACCACTTCCACACGCACTGGCACCGGCGCGTGAATCTGATTCTCTACCTGAATCCGGGATGGCAGGAAAGTTGGGGCGGCGCGATCGAACTATGGGAGCGGCAAGATGGGAAGATGGCGCGCTGCGCGGCGAAATATCCTCCGCTGCTGAATCATGCGCTTGTTTTTACTACCGACGAGCGTTCGCTGCACGGGTTTCCCGACCCCCTCACTTGCCCGGCGGGCCAATCGCGCAAGAGCCTGGCTTTGTATTACTACACGATCGAGCAGGATAAAAAAGTCACGGGACACTCGACCGACTACTTTGCGCGCCCGCAAGATGGCTTCGGAAAGTCGGCAATGATCTGGCTCGACAAACAGGCCGTCGATCTGTATTCGCGGGCCAAGGCGCGATTTGGATTTTCTGACGAGTTCGCCAGCAAGGTGCTGGGATTCTTGTCCAAGAAAAAGTAGCTGGGCAACCGCACTACTTCGTCATCCTGAGCGTAGCCGTTTTTCAGGCGCAGCGAAGAGCCTGCCCTGAGCGAAGCCGAAGGGATCTCCGGCTTAACCAGCCTCTTTCTTAAGCCAACTGCACCACTACCAAAATTTCGCGAGAACTATCCTAGGCGGGGCGCGCAATGTCGTTTCGCCGCGCGTAATAAGTCGGATAACCAGGCTCGAGTTTGCGCCCTTTGTCGCTGAAGCGAGGCAGGTGGATCAACCCCGCCTTCTGCAACGCAAACTGCAAGGTTGTCGCCAGCACGCCGAACCCATACTTCACGCTGCGGCGGAAGTTGATCGAGGAAGCTTCTTCGAAATACTTCGTGGGACACGACACTTCGCCAATGTGAAAGCCGAAGTGAACGCACTGCGCCAGCATCTGGTTGTCAAAAACGAAGTCGTCGGAATTCTCGAGCAGCGGAAGTTCGGTTAGCACCCTGCGGCTGAAAGCTCGGTACCCGGTGTGGTACTCAGAAAGCTTCACGCGCAGAAAAAGATTTTCAAATCCAGTCAGCAACCGGTTTGAAATGTATTTATAAACCGGCATGCCGCCGCGCAGCGCCGTCCCGCCGATAATGCGCGATCCCAGCACAACGTCGTAAACCTCGTAAGCCACCATGCTGGCCATCGCAGTCACCAGCAGCGGCGTGTATTGATAATCAGGATGCAGCATGATGACAACGTCGGCCCCCGCGGCCAGCGCTTCGCGATAGCAGGTCTGCTGATTGCGTCCGTAGCCGTAGTTGCGGTCATGCTGAAAGACCTGCAGGCCAAGGCGATGCGCCAGATCGACGGTCTTGTCGGAGCTGTGATCGTCCACCAGAATGCGAATGTCGACCAGATCCGGCAGCTCTCCCGCCGTAACCTCGAGGGTCTTTTCCGCATTGTAGGCGGGCATTACGACCGCGATGCGCTTGCCGTTAATCATGGGATTACGTGTTTATGATACCTCACCCGGCGAAGAGGCGGCGCGGAAAGCTCGCCATCCAGTGCGGCTAGTTTCGTGCTGTTCCGAATGTTCCCACCGGAACATTAAGCAGTTTTAACCGCACCAAAAGGACTGACCAAAGGTGACTCCCGTCACCGAGCGTAGGTCTGATCCCTCAAGTGTGCCCCCGCCCCGCCGATGAAACTTAAGAGCCACATCTCATTCGGAGGTCCCATCAAAGTGTCCCGTCAGTTCCCTACGCGCCAGCGCCGCCGCACCTTGCCACTGACTTTGTTATTTTCATTTCTAACCTTAGCAATTTTCTTGTCGTTCCTTCCTCTCAATTTACCGGCCCAGGCGCCCCCACCGACCGATCCCCCAAGTTCTCCGTCCATGCTGCCTCTGTTCGCGCCACCCAACGATCGCATCACCTCCTTCATTGACGATGAGCAGCGGGTAACTCTGCGCGGCAACGTGCACCCCTCGGCTACTGCACAAAACGATGCCGGCGAAGTCGCGCCCGGCTTTCCCATGGAGCACATGCTCCTGACGCTGACGCCAGACGCCGCGCAGCAAGATGCGCTCGAACAGTTGCTGGACGCGCAACAGAATCCCGAATCTCCCTACTACCATCAGTGGCTCACGCCTGAGCAATTTGCAGAGCGTTTCGGCGTCTCCGATAACGATACGGCGCAGATCACCCGCTGGCTGCAGGATCATGGCATGGAAGTGGAAGAAGTTACCGCGGGCCGCCAGTCGATCGTCTTCAGCGGTGTGGCTTCGCAGGTCGAGTCGGCATTCCACACACAGATACACGCTTACAAGATTGGCAACGAACTGCACCACGCGAACGCAACCGACCCTGAAATTCCCGCCGCCTTGGTTCAGGTTGTCGGAGGCGTGGTCTCGCTGCACGATTTTCACAGCGCACCCATGCATGGGCCGGTTCACAAACCATCGCCCGAGTTCACCAGCGGAGGCTCGCATTACCTTGCGCCCTCGGATTTCGCCACGATCTACGACCTCCTGCCGCTGTATCAGGATGCGATCACCGGTACGGGGGAGTCCATTGCTATCGTGGCGCGCTCGAATATTAGGATCGCAGATGTGCGCCAGTTCAGAACATCTTTTGGATTACCCGCCAACGATCCGCAGATCGTCGTCAATGGCGCTGACCCGGGCATTTGGAATTCAGATGAAGAAACCGAAGCCGATCTCGACGTGGAGTGGTCGGGCGCCGTCGCGAGGAATGCCACCATCAAGTTTGTAGTTTCGAAGTCAACGAATTCGAGCGATGGCGTAGACCTCTCGGCACAGTACATTGTGAACCACAACCTTGCTCCAGTTATGAGCACGAGCTTCGGCCTCTGCGAGGCCTCGCTGGGGTCGTCCGGGAATTCTTTTCTGAATAGCTTGTGGCAACAAGCGGCGGCGCAGGGAATTACGGTTTTCGTCTCTTCGGGAGACGATGGAGCTGCCGGGTGTGATTCCGCGTCGTCTACCACTGCTACGCATGGACGCGCGGTGAACGGCTTGTGCTCAACGCCCTATAGCGTCTGTGTGGGCGGCACTGAGTTCAACGATGCCTCGGACCCTTCGCTTTACTGGTCGTCCTTTAACGCCGCAGGCACACAGTCGTCAGCTTTAAGCTACATTCCGGAAGTCGCCTGGAACGAGAGCGGACCGGGGCAGGGGCTGTGGGCAAGCGGCGGTGGTGCCAGCGCCATCTACACCAAGCCTTCATGGCAAGCCGGCACAGGCGTTCCCGCCGATGGCAAGCGCGACGTTCCCGATGTTTCGCTCACGGCAGCCGGACACGACGGCTATCTAATGTGTCAGGAAGGCGGACTGTATGTTGTCGGCGGCACCTCGGCGGCATCGCCATCGTTTGCGGGCATAATGGCGCTGGTGGCACAGCACGCGGGGGCGAGGCTGGGAAACGCCAACACGGTTTTCTACTCGCTGGCAAGCAAGCAGAGAGCGGGCGGCGCGTCAGCTTTCCACGACATCACCACGGGAAACAACAGCGTGCCGGGACAATCCGGCTTCAACGCGGCCATCGGATACGATCAGGTAACCGGGCTTGGCTCTGTCGATGGCTCGGTGCTAGTCAGCCACTGGAGTGACGCCACCGTCGTTCCTGCTTTTCAGGCGACTCCATCGGCGAGTTCCCTCCCGGTAACGGCCGGATCGAACAATAGCCTTACTCTAAACGTCACGGTCAGTGGTGGCTTCGACGCGGCTGTCAGGTTCTCCGTTACGGGACTGCCCAGCGGAGTGACAGCCGTCTTTACGCCGGGATCGTTGGCGGCTCCGGGTTCGGGCAGCAGCGTTCTCAAACTGACTGCCAGCAGCAGCGCGAAGGCTGGGGTTTATTCCGTGACGGTGTCGGCGACGAGCGGTTCAACACGGCAGCAAATGGCGGTCGCAGTTACGGTTGCGCGGCAAAGCTCGGGTTCATCCGTTCGACAATAAAAACCACGGCGGGTTGATGCTAGGGTAAGAATCGTAGGAACGTTTACCGGAAACCCAGTATAGCCTTAGCGCGGCGACCATAGGACAATAATGCACCGTGCTATCTCGTCGACTCGATGAACGGACCCGTGAGTTGTGTGCTGAGGCCATAGTCGCTGGCCCCGCCACGTTCACAGAAGTTATCGCAGAGCTCCGGTCTGCCTTACGCCAGCACGCGTCGCGTGTGCGCGAAATGGCGATACGGCACGTTGTCGGGCGACAGCCAGAAGCGGCCTCTGCAATGCAGGAACATCAGGAGTTAGTTGGCGTCGGAGCCGGCAGCAAGAATCGAAGTTGGGATGCGCAGCCTCAGCAGCGCGCGATGAGCGCCTGATTGTTCCTTCGGCTCATTTTCCCCTCACCTCAAAAAATGACCTGGTCGCCTTTTCCGCATCGCGGGGCCCGGTTGACGCATCTCAATTGAGGCGCTTATCATTTTTGTTTGGACCTTGCAGCTCAGGGGGCTCCGAGGAGCCGCCGCAGAATATTTAGAAGTGATCTTATGGACAAGAAGAAGTTAGAAGGATTTAAGAAGAGGCTCGAGACGCGGCAGCAGGATTTGCGGCGCACAGTCTCCCGCACCCAGGCGGACGGGCGATCGGCAGACGAGGATACGGCGCAGGACATTGCCGACCGCGCTGCCAGTTCCTACACCAAAGAGTTTCTTTTCAGCCAGAGCAATAACGAGCGGGCACTGCTGCAGATGGTGGAGCGGGCGCTGGCGCGGATTCGCGAAGGCAGCTTCGGCGAGTGCATCCATTGCGGCAAGGAAATCAATGCCAAGCGCCTCGAGGCTGTGCCCTGGACGCGGCACTGCATCGAGTGCCAAGAGAAGGTCGAGCAGGGATTGCTGGAGGAAGCTCCGCGGTAAGGGCGGATCCGCATGCCTCGGACGGCCGTTGCAGCCCTCCAGGCCAACAGCAGGTTCCTCGCGAGGCGTTGCGCTCGGTTCGGAATGACAGGAATTGGCATTTTGGGTTTTAGCGACTAGGTTCCCTTGGCGGTAATCGGCTTTGACCTTCGTGTTTTCTGCCTGATAAACTAGTAGTTTGCCCCACCGAGGTAAAGTCATCTACAGAGAGTCATCGAAATAGACTCGCCGAAACTGAGACTGGAAGGTAGAAGTGCGCGCAGAAACCCGCCATCAACTTAAGCAGGACACATTCAGCCGAGTCACCATTGGAGCTGCGGAGAAAACCGCTCACTGGAGCGTGGAACACAGGAACACGCTGGCGATGGCCGCAGTCGCCGTAGTGGTGATCGTCGCCTTGGTCGCGGGCGGTTGGTTCTACCTGAGCAAGCAGGATGAGAAAGCCAGCTTCGATCTGTCGATCGCAGTAAGAACTTTGGACACGCCTCTTCGAGCGGCTGAATCGACGCCGCAACCAGACTCTCCTAGCTTTGCCTCGGTGAAGGAGCGCGCGGAAGCCGCGCAGAAGCAATTTCAGGCGATCGTGGATAAATATCCGCACACGCGCACGGCAGACATGGCGCGCTATTTTCTGGGAGTGACCGCAGAAGACTCGGGCGACCACGCCGCCGCTGAAAAGGACTTCAAGGCGGTCGCTTCAACCGGCAACAAAGAACTGGCTTCGGTGGCGAAGCTGGCGCTGGCCTCTCTCTATGTCACCACGAACCGCAACAAAGAGGCCATCGCCATTTACCAGGAGCTGATCAACCAGCCCACGGCCTCGGTGAGCAAAGTTACGGCGCAGTTACAACTGGCGGAACTTTACCAGGCCAACAACCAGCCCATCGACGCCAAACATCTCTACGAGCAGGTCAAGAAGGACAATCCTTCTGGCGGGGATGCGGCACAGATCGCCACCCAGAAACTGGCGGAGCTGAAGTAGGATGGCGACGGTGCGACTCCGATTGATTTCCACTCTTTGATTTTTCGCCCTTTAGATTTTCACTCCTCGAACCCAACCAGAAAACTGTAGCTACTGTGCGGCAGCCGGCATGGGCTGCCCTACGGTCATCTTAAAGATCTGAATGTTCTTCCCGAACGACTCAAAGTTCAGGCCGCGAAATTCCGCGTAGCGCCTCTGCAAGTCTTCCGGAAGATCGATTCCCCAGCCTGTCTGAACAATCCAAACGGTCTCGCCCGGTTTCAGATTGTAGGATTGCACGGCTCGCTGCCACTCCCTAGGAAAATTATCGGCTCCAAACATCCACGCGGCTCTAAAGTCGCTCGCAACAATTTGGCGGCCGGCGCAAGAAAATTGCTCGAAGTTGGCGGGAGTAACTTCCCAGGGAACGGGACGCTGTTGGCACAGATAGTGGCCAAGAATCAGATCGCTCTGGTAGTCGGTGAAGATGAGGTCAGAGGGCTTAATATTTCCCGCTATAAAATTGACTGCATCGGCCATGTGCTTCCGGCTCTGGTCGGCGCGCTCCATGCGGGGCTGGCGCGGTTTGCCAAAGACGATGCAGGCCAGGATAACGACGGCGGTGACGCTGAAGGCGCGATCCCACCGATTGGACGCCAGCCACGCGATTGCGACGCTGACGCCGGCCACTGCGGGAATAATCAGGAAGGCCAAGTGCCGCACGCCCCCGTAGGGATAGAGGTGCGCCAGGCTGATGCTGCCTGCGACGACAAACGGCACGACTAAGAATATTCCCAGGCGGCGCGAAGATGCTCGATCGGCCGAAAAACTCTTCCCGCGCAGAAGGATCGCGACTCCTATGAGGAACACGACGCCCATCACAACGCCGACAGCAAGCTGGCCAAAGAAATATTGAAAGACTCCGAAGCTGTGGCTTAGGAGGAACGTCGCAGGATTGTCGTGTGCGCGGTCGAAGTACGATCGCTGAAGATAAAGATCGCTCATCCAGCCTTGCGTAGCCGGTCTCGAGTCGCCTGCGCCTAGCTTCGACAGGTGAGTCTTATAGAGGAAAGCGGCGAGGACGAGGCCTCCGAGCTGTCCGATTGCCCAGATGGCTGCGAGTCTGAAAGGCGAGCGTTCGGCGAAAATTATGAACAGCGCATAAACACCGAGCGCGGCGGCAAACAGAAATGCCGAGTAGTGAAACAGCATGGCGAGGTAGAGGCACACAGAAAAAGCCGCCATGCGTGCGGGCGAGTTTTTTGCGAAAGCTTCATCCAGAAAGTACAGGGCGCTGACCAGGAATGCGAGCAGCAGAGCGTACTGCCGCACCTCCGCGGATAGCTCGACGATGGGACGAAGAAAAGCCACGAAGAGAAGACCAATCAGCGCGGCAAGATTGCCAGCGGCGTTGCTAAGCCACTTGTAAAACATCCAGCAAAAAACCGTCCCTGCGATCACCGATGGCAAGCGCAGCCAGAGTTCTGACGTGCCCAGCGCACGCCAGAAATACAGCAGGAGAACGAACAGCGGGGGATGTGCCGCGGTAAGGCTTGCCTTATATGCAAGAGCGAGCGAGGACTGGTTGGCCAGACGGAAATGCAGCGCTTCGTCGGGATTGAGGAATGTTCCGGAGGCGGTCCAAAGGCGCGCCAGGAAGCCGAGCAGGGTGATGCACACTGCGGCTACACCGGTGTGATTCTCGATCCACTGATTTCTATTTTCAAGTGAACCCGCCATCATTTTTGCCCGGTCGCGAATGCGCCCAGCCATTTTACGGGAAGGCGCGCAGCCAGGGCGTTAGCCAAACGCTCGTCAGCGGTAATCATCTCGATTTTGTATTGAATGGCGAGGGCGACATAGAGACAATCGTAAACGCTGCGGTCGTGGGCAAAAGCAATCTTGATGGCTTCCGGCAACAACCCAAGAGACGACACTGTAAAGAAGCCCCGGTCTCTCACATCCCGGACAGCGCGTTCTGCGAGGGCCTGAGGCCACCGTCGCTGACGAACGCCCTTCCATAAGACGTTCCCCACTTCAGCCCAGAAGATATCCGGGACGATAAAGTTGACATCTCCGTCGATGTAAAGCTTCAGCAGTTGAAGAGATTCGGTGGTGAGCGTCTCTTTTGCGGATGGGAGAACCCACTTCACCGCAACGCTCGCGTCGAGGACGAGGGCAGTCAACGATCCCGGTCCTCGCGGATCATTTCTTCAGCCGTTGGAAAAGGGCCGGGGCCCTCCGAATGATACGCACGGAGTTCCGCCATTCGTTTGTAGAATTCGCGGCGTCCGTGTAATTCTTTTGCGGTAGGTACGTCACGCTCCAACAATGAGATGACCTCCGCCGCAATCGACTTACGATTCTCACGAGCGCGCTTGCGAAGAGCTTGGTAAAGCTCGTCGGGAACATTTTCAACGTAGAGAGTAGGCATATGGAATCCCTATGAAAATTATAGCACAACCATAGTCACGGAAAAGGGGAGGTAGAGCAATTTCACGGCACTATCTCCGTCAACCCACTCTTGACACTGCTTTCTATCAACCTTTATCCTTAACTCTTGCTCCTTGCGGTACTTGCGCCTCTCGGCGTGCTTCCGCGAGCCTGGGGCGGCAACTGACGGGGCGCGGAGGTTTCCCATGTTCTTCGAGATCAAAGATTTAGAACTTCATCCAGTAGAATTTGCGGAGAAGTTTGCGCCCGGCGCTATCGACCTGGGAACGGATTATCGTCAGGCGACGCCGATTGAGACCAGCGGGCGAGCCGACCTGGTCGAGGAGCATCACGGCAAGCATAAGATAATCCAAGACATACGCATCAAAGGCCAGCTGGCGACCAGCTTGGAAACGAACTGCGCGCGCTGCCTGGAACCGATTACTCAGGATGTCGAGCGCGAGTTTGACTTGCTGTATCGTCCGCAGGGAGCTGACGCGGGGAGGGACGAAATCTCGGTGACGGATGCCGAAGCCGAGATCAGCTATTATGAAGGCGAGGGAATTCTGCTCGACGATGTCGTGCGCGAGCAGGTGTTGCTGGCGGTTCCCTTGAAGGTGACGTGCCGCGAAGATTGCAAGGGATTGTGCCCGCACTGCGGCCAGAATCTGAACGAGGGACAGTGTTCCTGCTCCGTGACGCTGGAAGAGCCGCGATGGGCGGCGTTGAAGGAAATTCGCGGCAAGCTGGCCCATTAGAAGTTGAGATGTCGGTGGTTTGTCATCCTGAACAAGCGTTTTTTGCGCAGTGAAGGATCTGGGCGAGCCGCGCGACGGGTCGCGTTTTTTGCGACCCATTAATCGCGCGTTTGGCTCGCTTCCTTATCGAACTGCACTGCTACTGATTTGAGAGATTGATTCATGCGAGGCCGAACGCCTCAGCTGAGAGGAATTCACAGACCATGCCTAATCCGAAACGACGACATTCTCAGAAGCGCACCTCGACCCGGCGGGCGCACGATGCGCTGAAGAGCCATTCGCTCTCTGAGTGCCCGAACTGCCACGAAAAGAAGATGCCGCATCGCGCTTGCGTCAAGTGCGGCTACTACAAAGGCCGCGAAGTTGTGGAAGTCAAGGAAGCCAGCTAGTTTCCAGCCACCATGCCTAGCGTGATCGCGCTGGATGCGATGGGTTCGGACCGGGCTCCCAAGCCTGAAATCGAAGGCGCGATGCTTGCCGCGCGCAATTACGGCGTGCGCGTGCTGCTCGTCGGTCCAGAGGCCACCATCAAAGCGGAGTTGGATCGTCATCCGTCTGCGGCGCGGCTGCCGCTCGAAATCGTCCACGCTAGCGAAGTCATTTCAATGGAAGATAAGGCGGTGCAGGCGGTGCGCGCCAAGCGCGACTCCTCCATGCGGGTAGGGCTGCGCTTGGTTCGCGAGGGCCGCGCGGCCGGCTTTGTCACCGCCGGTAACACCGGCGCCGCAATGGCCACGGCGAAGATGGTGCTGGGAGCTCTGCACGGTGTCGACCGCCCCGCGCTCGCGGCGGTTTTTCCCACGGCTCCTGGGACGGCAGCGATTCTGCTCGATGTCGGCGCAAATGTAGATTGCAAGCCGCATAACCTGGAACAGTTCGCCGTCATGGGCGAAATTTATTCTCGTAGCATGTTCGGGCGTAATATGTTCGGCGCCGGGAGACGGCCGCGCGTGGGATTACTCTCGATCGGCGAAGAAGAAACCAAGGGTAACGTGCTGACTCGCGAAGCGTTCCAGCTATTGAAGCGGCTGCCTTTGAACTTTATTGGCAATGTTGAGGGCCGCGATCTGTTCAACGGTCATGTCGACGTGATCGTCGCCGATGGTTTTGTGGGTAACGTGGCGCTCAAGATCTCAGAGGGCGTTGCAAATTTTGTGCGCACGGTTCTGAAAGAATCGCTGAAAGCGACAATCACCGCGCAGGTTGGCTACATGCTTTCGCGCAGCGCTTTTTCGGACTTCAAGAAGCGCATCGATCACACCGAATACGGGGGTGCGCCGCTTTTAGGTTTGAAGGGCGTCTGCATCATCACGCACGGTTCGTCGAACGCGAACGCGATTAAGAACGCAGTGCGGGTCGCCTCGGAGTTCTCCGAGCGGAACATCAACGCGTCGATCGAGCAGGGACTGGCCAAGCTGCGCCCCGCACCAGCGCCAGTGGAAGCCGCACCAGTTCACTAGGTTCTCGCACTACTAAGATCATGACCGAAACAGCAAACATGCACCAGATCGCATTCATTTTTCCCGGCCAGGGATCTCAGGCCGTGGGCATGGGTAAAGATCTTGCCGAAAAGTATCCCATCGCGCGGCAAACATTTGAAGAGGCCGACGAAGCGCTCGGATACAAACTGTCGCAAGTGTGCTTCGAGGGTGCAGAAGAACAACTGCGGCTCACGGAGACCACGCAGCCCGCGATTCTCACCGCGTCGATTGCCGCTTTGCGAGTTCTTGAAGACCGCATTCCCAGGCCGAGTTTCGTCGCCGGCCACAGCATGGGCGAATATTCGGCGCACGTGGCGTCTGGCACGATGAGCTTCGCTGACGCAATACGCACAGTCCGCAATCGCGGAAAATATATGCAGGAAGCCGTCCCAGTAGGCGTCGGCGCGATGGCTGCAATCCTGGGTATGGAATTGGAAAAGGTCGACGCGGTTTGCCAGGACGCGGCCCAGGGCGAAGTTTGCTCTCCGGCGAATATCAATTCGCCGGAACAGATTGTGATCTCCGGAAATACCGCGGCGGTGGAGCGCGGAGCGAAGCTCGCCGATGAGCGCGGAGCGAAACGCGCCAAGCTTCTTCCAGTGAGTGCGCCGTTCCATTGTTCGCTGATGAAGCCGGCGCAAGATCGCCTGGAAGCTGACCTGAACAAGCTGAAGATGCAGAGGCCGGTATATCCCGTGGCCTGCAATGTGGAAGCGTCTTTCGTCAGCGATGAATTGCGGGCACGCTCAACCCTGGCAGCTCAAGTCACGGGCTCGGTAAAGTGGTTGCAGTGCATGCAACTGTTGATCGCGCAGGGCGTCGAGACTTTCGTGGAAATCGGTCCGGGAAAAGTTCTGTGCGGGCTGATGCGGCAGATCGACCGTTCAAAGACTTGCCTGAATGTTGGCGATGAGGCGTCGCTGACCAAAACTCTCCAGCAGTTCGAAATCACTGCCGCTGCCGGAAGTTAAGTGAAACACACTTAGCGAAATAAGATTTAACGAAATAAGATTAGCTGAATAAGATTTAGCGAAATTCTAGATCGCAGGGCGGCGTGCTGATCGTCTTATCCGATTTGTCCACATACAACTGGGCGTGCTGCGTACGATCGTTCACGATCAGATCGACGACCACGCCGCTTCCCCCGCCGGGGCAGTTGCTCGCGCCATAAATCTTGAAGCCCTTGACCACGCCCCACTGGCCGCCGGGACCCCAATCCCGCCAGAATTCGCTAAACGGATACTGCGGGTGATTCTGCGGATGCTGCTTCCATGCAGGATCGTGATAGTAGATGCCGTAGGCGGTTTCGAAGTCGTTCTTCTGCAGGGACGAAAAGAATTTGTCGGCGATATGCTTCTCCGGCCAAAAGCGGTTCCACCAGCCAACCAAAGCCAAAACCAAAATAAGAACGACCGCCGAAACGATCTGGCTCCTTCGCTTCCGCTCTTTTTCCGGGTGGTATTCTTTCGCGTCCAGTAAGGTCATCACTCTCTAGCATAACGGACACGGCGGCGAAGTCAAAAGTTCCAGGAGCTGATTTACCGCCGAGCACGCCGAGGGCGCAGAGAAAATTCATGAAAACGCAATGGAATCGATTACCTTTATTTTCTCGGCGGCCTCGGCGATCTCGGCGGTAAATGATCTTCTGCTCTTCTACAGCGTGCGCTTGAATAGCGGAATCGCAATCGCCAGCGTAATCGCGGCGAAAATCGTCAGATACAGCATGTCGCCCCACACCGCTGACAGGTTCGTCTCTTTCAACAGAAGGCACTTAAAGCCGTCCACTGCATAAGTAAATGGATCAACCCTCGCAATCGCGCGCAGCCACGGCGGAAAAGCCTGCACGGGATAGACGTAGCCGCTCGGAAAAAACAGCAGCGTGTTGAGAATTCCAAACATAGCCCGCGGCACCAGCGGATCTTCGATCCTCACCATCAGCAGGAACATCATTGTGTTGAAAGCCAGCGCAGTCAGCAGAATCATGATCAGAAGGCCGATCATGGTTACTGGATTGAAGATCGTGCTCACGCCCGCAATCAGCGATCCGATCACCGTAATGATCACGCCTGTCATCACAGCTTTGATCGCGCCCGCCAGATTGAGCCCCAACACAAGTTCGAGTTTCGTAATCGGCGTGACCAGATAGCCTTCATGCACGCCCCGCGCCTTGTCGTCGATATACAGCATGCCGCCGCCAATCATCACAGAGACGAACATGGCCAGCACCAGCGAGCCCGGCAGCAGATATTTCATGTATTCGATGTAAGGATACAGTTCAACCACCGAAAGCGCAGCCTGCTGCAGGATGCGCGGCTCGACGGTTGGCTGGTTCAGTGCGTTGGTCAGGTCGGTGAGTTCCGACTCGATCGCCGAACTCATGAAGTTGTCGCTGTTATCCACTACCAAGCCGAGTTGCGGATGGTTGCCCTCGTAGATGCGCCGTGAAAACTGCGGCGGAATGATAACCGCGCCTTCGAGCTTGCCGTTGCGCACGTCCTCCATCGCCTGCTTCTCGTTGTCGTAGTAAATCGGGACGAAGGTGCGAATATTGGCGCGCACCGAATCGAAAGCCTCGCGCACGCGCAGCGCCTGCGGGCCTCCATCTTCATCGACAATGGCGACGCGCGCGTCGCGAATCTTCCCCCCGAACGCGTTGCCCAGGACGATCAACTGCACCAGCGGCATGATCATCGACGCCATCATCAGCGCGGGCGAACGGAAGAACTTGCGCATTTCGCGCTCGACAATCGCCATCATTCGATTCATAAAATTCGACCCGAGCGGTTCATAACCTCACCCTCGCGCGGTTCATGGCTGCAACCCCGGCCGCTGCGGCATGGTGAATGCGTAGGCTTTCTGCAGTTCGTCGCGCAACTGCCGCCCCGTGTAGTGCACGAACACGTCGTCCAACGTAGTGTTCTGCACCGAGAGCGACTTCACCGCAACCCCAGCTTCCACGGCCATCTCCACCAGTTCGGTGGTGGTACGCGAGCCGTTGCCGGTCAGGATTCGATACATGCTCGCCCCCTCGTGTTGCACCGATGTGACGTCATCGAGCGTGTGGAGGCGCTGTTCCCAATCGGAAGGAACATTCTCGAACTGCGCTTCAATTACGTTCGAACCCGGCACGCTGGCCTTCAGCGCCATGGGTGTGTCGAGCGCAACCAGCTTGCCGTGATCGACGATGGCGATGCGCTCGCAGAGCCGGTCGGCTTCGTCCATGTAATGTGTAGTGATCAGAATGGTGAGCTGCCGCTGGCTCTTGATGTTGCCCAGCATCTCCCACACTGCCACGCGCGATACAGGGTCGAGCCCTGTAGTGGGCTCGTCGAGGAAAAATATTTTCGGATGATGCACCAACCCCCGGGCGATTTCCAGCCGCCGCCGCATGCCACCTGAGAGAGTCTTGGTCTGCGCGCCGCGCCATTTGGTTAAATCCACCAGGGCAAGCAATTCGTCAATCGAACGTTTTCTTTCTTTCGCAGGCACGTCGTAGAGCTTGGCGTAGATGTTCAGATTCTCTTCCACCGTGAGATCGAGATCGCTCGTCAGCGCCTGCGGAATCACGCCGATAGTTCGCCGCACGGCATCCGGATCTTTGGCAACGTCGTGTCCGCCAATGCGCGCGAAGCCTCCAGTAATCGGAATCAGCGTGGTCATCATGCGGATCAGCGTCGACTTCCCCGCTCCGTTCGGACCGAGCAGGCCGAAAATTTCGCCGTTCTTCACGTTGAATGAAACATCGTCGACCGCAGTGAAGTCGCCATATTTCTTGACGATGTGCTCGACCTGAATCGCATAGTCTTCGGTCGCGAAGCCTTCGGCACCTGGAGCAGGAGATCCTCCGCCGTTCGTTTTTGCATTCTGATCCGCCATCACTGCTGCCCCGCTGCAGCCGAACTTTGCGGGGCGCTGCCTTTCAACTGCTCTGGCGATACCAGAACTTCAGCCGTCATCCCCGGCACGTAGGCTCCATTGGGATTATCCAACCGCACCTTCAGCACGATCGTTCTGATATCCCGTTTGCGCCGGCTCACATCGCGCTGCGTGGCGAAGTCGCCTTCCACACCTTTGAAAAACACTTTGCCGCTCGTAATCGTCCCACCGGGCATTCTCACGCGCAGCACATCGCCGCGTCCGATGTGATCGGCATAAGTTTCCGGAATCGCCGCCCGCGCCCACGTGTCCGTCAGATCGACGATGGTCACAATCGGTGCGCCAATGTTAACCACTTCTCCCTGCCGTGCCGCCCTCACCGAAACTGTGCCGGTTACGGGCGCATAAACATTGGTATAGCCCAGTCGCACCGCCGCCTGATTTTTTTGCGCGACGGCATTCTTGAGATCTGCCTCAGTGGCCTGCACCGTGCTCTTCGCCGCATTGGCTTGCTGAGTACGAGCGATGGCAGCATTCAAATTCGCTTCCGCCGCCTTCACCAATTCTTGCTGCGCCTGCACGGTCGCCTGCGCGGCTTGCAGGTTGGTTTCCGCTTGCACGCGCTCCTGCTCTGACTGCACACCGGCCTGCGCGAGTTCGATCATGCGACGGCTGTCGCTCGCGGTTCGATCAAGAGCCGCCCTGGCTTGCAAAAGTTGCGCCTTAGCGGAGGAAAGCATCGCCCGCGCGTTGGCCACGTCGCTCGAAGTCGAGCCCGAGGTGGATTGTTCGGTGTGTTGCATCTCCGTCACTTTATTCTGCAAGCTGGCAATATTGGCCGCCGCTGCAGCCTCTTGCGTCTGCAATTCCGAGGGATCGAGCGCCGCAATCAAGTCTCCAGCTTTTACCGGCGTTCCTTCATCCACGAGAAGTTTCTGGATTCGCCCTTCCACCTGTGCGCTGACGATCACCTGATTGGAATCGACAGTGCCGATCAGCACCAGGTCTTTGGAGTGGTCGACGGAAAAAAAGTAGTAGACCGAGCGATTACAAAAATGACGCTGAGAAGAATGAAAAATCGGTTACGAGCACTCATTTGCGCACTCCTCCGCCGGCGTTGCCCCGAGGTTGAAACAGCGCTGCAGAAATAAAATCGAGAACCGCGGCCCGCCGCTCGGCGATGCGCCGCGGAGTCAGCGGATTGAAGCGCACGATCCGCTGCATCACCGGGGCGCTGCTGAAATAGAAAACGATCATCGCCACCATGGAAGGAACGAAGTGCGCGGGATCGACCTTCCGGAATTCGCCCTCCGCAATTCCCTTGCGTAAAACTTCGTCGACGCGCCGGTAGATCGGCTGAAAGTAAGTCGTGACCAGCCGGTCAATGTGCTCCGAGCGCCCTTCCCGCGCCCGCATCATCTCGCGCTGCATCAGCTTGGGATAAGTCTGGCTCGAAGCAATAAAATCGAAGTATGCTCCAACGTACGCCATAATCTTCTCGCGCGGAGGCAGGTCGCTATCGAGCACCCGAAAAACATTTTCCTTCATTCCAGAGAACGTATTGTCGAGAACTGCGCCATAAAGCGTTTCCTTGTCCGTGAAGTAGTAATACAGCAAAGCCTTGTTCACGTGCGCCTCGCGCGCGATGGCGTCGGTGCGAGCTCCGGCGATGCCGAGTTCAGCGAACTCTTTTGCCGCAGCCTGCAGGATGGCAGCACGGCTCTCTTCCGGCTGGCCGCGCGAGCCCAGGCGCGAAGGATGAACACGATGACGGAAGAGTTGAGACATAGCTAATTAACCGGTTAGTTAGATTATGGCAGATACGAACGGGAGTTGCAATCTCTTGGGTCGAACAGGAGGGCTTAGGAGCTAGATCGTTCCGCCGGCGATCGACGGCACCAGCAATACTTCGTCTCCATCAGAGAAGGTGTATGTCGGCCCGCCCAGGAAGCGGATGTCTTCATCATTCACATAAATGTTCAGAAAGCGGCGCACCTGCCCAGCTTCGTCACGCAGATGAGGCTTAAGCTCCGGAAATTTTTCATCGAGGACGCAGAAGAGTTCTCCCAGGTTTGTGGCCGCGCACGCGATCGAGCTTTCGCCCGCAGTGTGCCGCCGCAGCGCAGTTGGAATTTGAACGGTGATCGCCATCGTATACCTCCGTTACGCTCCCACAGCGGCCGCAGCTTCGTTCGCGACCTCAACGCTGCCCAGCGTTTCGTGTAGATATTTTTCGAACTCAACCAGCTTCGGCGCAATCGGCCGCTCGATCTCATAAACTCCCGCGAGCACGTCGGTCGTCTTCAAACCATTTCCAGTGATGCACAACACCGTCGTCTCCTCAGGCAGAATGCGGTCCTGCCGGTAAAGCTTGCCCGCCGTTCCCACGGTCACGCCGCCGGCAGTCTCGGTGAACACGCCCTCCGTCTCCGCCAGCAAACGAATCGAATCGATTACTTCAGGATCGCTCACATCCTCGCTCCATCCGCCGCTCTGCTTGATGGTCTTGATGGCATAGTGTCCGTCCGCGGGATTGCCAATGGCCAGCGAACGCGCGATGGTCGCAGGTTTCTGCGGATCGATCTCCGCACTGCCAGTCTTCACCGCCGTTGAAATCGGAGAGCATCCCGTAGCCTGCGCTCCGAAGAACTTCACCGGCTTCTCTTCGACCAATCCAAGCTTGACCAACTCATCGAACGCCTTCTTGATCTTGGTGATCAGCGACCCGCCGGCCATGGGAACGACAACGTTATCCGGCAGCCGCCATCCCAGTTGCTCGGCGATTTCAAACCCGACAGTCTTCGACCCTTCAGCGTAGTAAGGCCGCAGGTTCACATTAACGAATCCCCATCGGCGCTCTTCGGCAATCTGTGAGCACAGCCGGTTCACCTGATCGTAGTTGCCCGCGATGCGCACCACATTCGCACCAAACACCTGCGTGCCGATAATTTTTGCCGGCTCCAGATCAGACGGAATAAAGATCCAGGCTTTCAGCCCTAGCCGCGCCGCATGCGCTGCCACCGCATTGGCCAAATTTCCGGTCGAAGAACACGCCACTGTGTCGAAACCAAAAGCCTGCGCGTTGGCCAGCGCCACTGAGACCACGCGATCCTTGAAGCTCAGCGTAGGCAGGCAGACTGCATCATTCTTGAGGTAGAGATTCCGCGCAGCGGTCTCCGCATCATTGCCGCCAGCCAAACGTGCGGCCAGTCGCGGAGCCCGAATCAGCGGCGTGAACCCAACCGGCAAACTCGGCTCAAAGCCCGCGGGCAGCGGTAACAATTCAGCGTAGCGCCACATGTTCGCTGGCCGTTGCGCGATGCGCTCACGGCTCGTCCGCTGAGGGTCCAGCGTTCCCTCGCCAAGCACGTATCGAATCCAGTCGTAGTCGTAAACAATCTCGAGCGGAGAGAAACACTCATCGCAGATCGAGCGCGGCTGGTTTCCCCAGCGCCGGCCACACTCCCGGCAGCGCAATTCGTAGTGAACTTGGGCGTCGTATGAATGGCTGTCGCGCGGATGACCGTCTTGTTGCTGACTGTCTTGTCGATCACCGTGTTGAACACCGTCGTAATTCGGCATGGGGGCTACTCGCTTTCTTTGGAGCCACGCACCCTTCGAACCCGAAGAATGAGGCTCTCGCGAATAGCTGAGGACGAGCCGGAGAAAAGCGCCCTAAAATACAAAGGCCTCTTTTCCCCCAGAAATTAGGAAAAGAGGTTTTCGGAATGCAAGTAGAAATAAGCTTCGCATCCGAATCTCATGTTCCCCGTTTCCGGGCGGGAGTTGGCACCTGGCGGTCGGGATATATGATCCCGATCCGGTTGCCGTGGCGTCACAGGGCTCGTCCCTCAGCCACTCTGCATGAAATTCAGGCCTGCCCCGAAGGGCAAACTTGTCCTAATAATCCTACACGCCGAGTAGGGCTGCGTCAATGCAAATTTTTTCAACATCAGGATTCAGGCAGATTCGACCTGTGTAGACAGGATTGAGGCACATTGGATTGAGGCACATTGAATCGACGCACATTGGAACGACGCAAAGCGACCGGAAGCCGATCACTCTACCCGCGCCGGTCGCGCAGCGCCATCTCCCGTGCCAACTCCCGGGAAGTATCCTTGAGCCGCTGCGCCAGGATCACCGCCAGCGAAAGATAGAAGCGTGAAGCCAGCCGCGGAAACGCCTCAAAGACTTCTCGCAATTCGCGCGAGTTGATTTCATCCACTTCGACTTCGCTATCTTTGGCAACCACTGCAGCCGTGGCCCTGCCATTATCGAGAAAGGCAATGTCTCCGCAAATGTCTTCCGGGCCGAGCGATGCCACGATCACTCTGGAACTCGTCGCCGCCAGTTCCACCGACGCTTCCCCGCGCGGCGAATGATAAAAATGCTCTCCTGCTTGGCGCCCTGCTTGATAATTTCCTCGCCCAGCTTAAAAATACGCCGCGCCGACTTGGCCTTGATCAAAGTCCAATCGTTGGCGCTCAGATATTGCAGGCGATTGCCAGCCATGGTTATCTCATCGGCGAACAGCTTACCGCGAAATCACGCCGTGAACTCTCTTACCGGCTGTACTGGTTCCTCTTCTTGTCGGCGTGCCGCTCCAGCCCGAACTGGATCAGTTTGTCAATCAACTCCGAATACTCCAGGCCAGACGCCGCCCACAGCTTGGGATACATGCTGATCGCAGTAAATCCCGGCATGGTATTGATCTCGTTCAAATAAATCTTCCGCGTAGTCGGATCCATCAGAAAATCTACGCGCGCCAAACCCGAGCAATCCACAACCTGGAAGGACAGAACAGCTAGTGCCTTAATTTTTTTCGTTTCGGCCTTGCTAAGCTTCGCCGGAATAATCAGTTCAGAACCTTCGTCAAGATACTTCGCGTTGTAGTCGTAGAACTCTTTCACCGGAACAATTTCCCCGGGAACGGATGCGATCGGATTGTCGTTGCCCAGCACCGAGCACTCGATCTCGCGCGCTTTTTTCTTCGTTCCGCCCACGCCCTGCTCAATGACAATCTTGCGATCGAACTTCGCCGCTTCTTCAATCGCCGGACCAAGTTCCTTGCGATTGTGCGCCTTGCTGATCCCGACCGACGATCCCAAATTCGCTGGCTTCACAAACACCGGATACTTAAGTTTGCTGCCAACTAACTTCTCAACTTTCTTCGCATCGCTCTCCCATGCGCTGCGCAGAATCGTGACGTGCTTCACGATTGGCAATCCCGCGGCGATAAACAATGACTTCATAATGTCCTTGTCCATGCCCGCGGCCGAGCCCAGCACGCCCGCACCCACATAAGCAATATCGGCCAGTTCCAGTAATCCCTGAATCGTTCCGTCCTCGCCAAACGTTCCGTGCAGCACAGGGAAAATCACGTCAACGTTAATCGCGCGATCGCTGGCTCGCCGCGTCAACGCAGCATCGGTTTGAAAAGGAACGAGCCCGTTCTCCCGACGCACCGGCTCCGGCGGCACCACCACCGACTCTCCGCGCGCCAGCACCGCCGCAGCCGGCGTATTCGCCGGGTCGCCCGCGCGCAACTGCCGCGACTCGAGCACCAGCTTGCCCTGCAGCAGATTCTCCGCATCTCCCGCAGTCAGCCACCGGCCATCCTTGGTAATGCCGATGGGAACGACCTCATATTTATCTTTGTCGATCGCCTGCAGAATCGACGCAGCCGAGAGCAGCGAAACCTCGTGCTCTCCGCTGCGTCCACCAAAAAGAATTCCAACTCGAAGCTTTTTCATAAACTTTCTGTCTGGATGAATCGAACTTCCCGCGTCATCAAGCAAATATGCGCAGCTAGCGCGCGCTACTTCGCGAGAAAGTCGAGCAGCGCCTGATTAAATTCTGCCGCTTTCTCGAGTTGTGGCACGTGGCCGCACTGATCAAACACAGTCAGCTTCGCTCCAGCGATGCTGTCACGAAGTTTTTCGCCCGCGGCCACCGGAAGCAACTCATCCTGCCGTCCCCACACCACCAAAGTAGGCGCGTGAATAGCGGCAAGCTTCATATCTTCAAACTGCGGCGTGACCAGGCCCGCCTGCAAGCGCTGGATCGTATATCCATCATTATTGCGCACGTGATCGGTGAAGACCCGCAACACGGTCTGGTCCGTCACCATTTGTTTGTTGTAGAAGACCGACTCAAGAACGGTTCTCATCCCCGCCACGGAGGACGCATTCAAATCGACCGCCGGCTCACGCATGGAAGAAAGTCCCGCGGAGTCGACCAATACAAGTTTCTCAACCATCTCGGGATGCTGCGCGGTAAAATCCAGCGCGATCCATCCCCCAAGTGAATTTCCCACCAGCGTTGCCTTGCCGATGTTCTGCGCCTGCATAAATCCCTGCAGAAAATCCACAAACGTTGCGATCTTGTATTCCAGCAGCGGCTTGTCGGAATGGCCAAAGCCAATCTGATCGATGGCGTAAACGTGATACTTGGAGGCTAGCGCGCCCACATTCGCCAGCCAGATTTCCTTCACGGACCCCAATCCATGCAACAGGATCACCACCGGCCCCTGTCCGAACTCAAAGTAGTGAATATTCTGGCCGAAAACGGCAGCCACTTTCTCCGGCGGCAAACCAGGCTGGCTTTGCGCGTAAACATTTTGCGAAAAGGCAAACGCGACAACTGCAGGCAGCGTCGCAAGCAACAACGCAGAACGGAAGCGCAGCTTCAATCGCCACCTCATAGCTTTCTCGCCTACAGAATCTTTTTTCCAAACGCCGACAGCGCCAATTCCACCGCCAGATCCGCAGTCCGATTGTGCTCGTCGATCACCGGATTCACTTCGACGATTTCGAAACTCAGCATGCGCCCATGGTCGGCAATAATTTCCATCGCGAGGTGAGCTTCGCGATAAGTGGCGCCGCCGCGCACTGGAGTGCCCACTCCCGGCGCATCCTCAGGATCGATCCAGTCCATGTCGAGCGAAATATGATAGCCCGCGGTCCCGCGCCCAGCTATGCGCAAAGCTTCTTCCATCACGGTGCGCATGCCGCGCTCGTCGATGTCGCGCATGGTAAAAACGCCAATGCCCGCGCGCCGCACATTTTCTTTTTCAATGGCGTCAATGTCGCGAACGCCAACCAGAACACAGTTCTCCGGCTTCACCTTCGGCGAAAAGTCGAAAATATTCGCAAGCTCCGCCGGACCAAGTCCCATCAGCGCCGCCAGCGGCATCCCATGCACATTGCCGCTCGGCGAACTCTCCGGCGTATTGATGTCAGTGTGTGCGTCGATCCAGATCAGCCCGATGCGCTGGTTCTGCCGCCGATAAAACTCCGCCACTCCCGATACCGTGCCGGCGGCCATCGAATGATCTCCGCCGAGCGCCAACGGAATCATCCCGGCCTCAAGCGTCTTCACCACCAACTCCGCATGCTTGGTGCAAGTTGCCGTAATTTCCTTCAAGTACTTGGCGTGAGTGTCACCTTCTTTTTTTTGTTCCGGAATCGCGACGGCAACGTTGCCGCCATCTTCCACTTGATGCCCGAGCGCTTCCAGTCGCGCCTCAAGCCCCGCCACGCGAACAGCCGAAGGCCCCATATCGACGCCGCGCCGCGACTGCCCCAGATCCAGCGGCACGCCGATCACCCGAATCTTCTTGGAGGCGATGTTAGTTATGCTTATGGAAGTTGTCATAGTCTGTCGTTAGTCGGTAGATCTACCGCCGAGCACGCCGAGAGCGCCGAGGAACTAAAACTCTTTTCGTGTCCCTGTTATCCCCTCGGCGTTTCTCTGCGGCCTCGGCGGTGAAATCGGTTCCCGATTCAATTCTTGTCGCCCGAGGCCGCTGAGCGCGCCGAGTCAGGAAAATCATTCACAACTCTCTTCAAACCGTTCTTCAAAACCCGGACGTGGAAGTTGACAAGCAAGCCGACTCGCTTGCCAGAAAGACGAAGATAAGAAAGCAGCTGAGCATCGTGAATCGGCGCTAGCTGATCGACAGCCTTGATCTCAACGACCACGGAATCTTCAACGACCAAGTCGAGACGGTATCCGCAATCAAGCTTCACATCCCGATAGATCACGGGCAGGGGCTTCTGCGCTTCAACCTTAAGACCCATCTGTCGAAGCTCGAATGCCAAACATGTCTCGTAGGCGGACTCTAGCAATCCCGGCCCCAATCGTCGATGTACTTCAATCGCCGCCCCGATGATTCGCCGCGTAATTAAATCGAGTCTGTCTTTTTCTTCCATACTCGGCGTTCTCGGCGTACTCGGCGGTAAAAACTTTCTAAGGATAAAGCCGGTGCAGCATCCTCGGAAACGGAATCGTCTCCCGCACGTGCTCGAGCCCGCAGATCCACGCCACGGCACGCTCAATGCCCATGCCGAAGCCGCCGTGCGGAACGCTGCCGTACTTGCGCAAATCCAAATACCACTTGAACGCTTCCTCCGGCAATCCGTGTTCGTGAATGCGCTGCACCAGCAACTCGTACGAAGCCATACGCTGCGACCCGCCAATAATTTCGCCATAACCTTCCGGCGCCAACACGTCCACGCACAAAGCCAACTCTGGCCGCTGCGGATCGGGCTCCATATAAAACGCCTTCACCTTCGCCGGATATCGATGCACCATCACTGGCTTGTCGAACTGCGCCGAAAGATAAGTTTCATCGGGGGAGCCCAAATCGCCGCCCCACTCGAACTTCGCTTCCAGCGCGCCTTTCGCGTGCCCCTCTTGCAGATTCTTCACCGCGTCGTCGTAACTGATGCGCGGAAACGGCGGCACAATTTTTTCTAGCCTCGCAATGTCGCGCCCAATCGCCTGCAGGTCCACGCGCCGCCGCTCTACGCAGCGCTGCACCACAAAACTGATCAGCCCCTCGGCCAAATCCATCAGGTCATCGAGTTCAGCATAGGCAATCTCGGGCTCGACCATCCAGAATTCGGTGAGGTGACGGCGCGTCTTCGATTTTTCCGCGCGAAACGTTGGCCCGAACGAATACACTTTTCCGAGCGCCATCGCCGTGGCCTCGATGTAAAGCTGGCCCGACTGCGTGAGGTAAGCCTGCTCGTCGAAATAATCGACGGGGAAAAGCGTGCTCGTGCCTTCGCAAGCCGCCGGAGTAAGAATCGGCGGATCGGTCAACGTGAAGCCACGCTCATCAAAAAAATCGCGCACCGCTTTAACAATCTCCGCGCGCACTCGCAGAATCGACGCCTGCCGCTGCGACCGCACCCACAGATGCCGGTGCTCCATCAGGAAATCCACCCCATGCTCTTTCGGAGTGATGGGATAAGGATCGGATTCCGGCACGCGCTGCACCACCTGCACGTTCGCCACATCGAGTTCGTAGCCGCCCGGAGCGCGCTTATCGGCGCGCACCTTGCCCTCGACGATCACGCTCGACTCCTGCGTCAGAGTCTTGATCGCCTCAAACACCTCAGGCGTGACCGCGTTCTTCGGAACCACACCCTGAATCACGCCCGAGCCGTCGCGAAACTGCGGAAACAGCAACTTCCCGCTCTCGCGCAGGTTATAAAGCCATCCGCGCAGCGTCACGGTTTGACCTTCGAACTTCCCAATTTCAGCGATCGTAGTTATCGTTGGCATGGTTTAGAAACTCATTCACCGCCGAGGTCGCCGAGAGCGCCGAGAAGACAAGGTCGGTCTCCATTGTCGCCAGCAGCACTCTCGATTCGTACTTCTTTTTCCTCTCGGCGTTCTCCGCGTGCTCGGCGGTAAAAGTCCTACGCCGCTTCCAGCTTCTCGAACGTCTCCCCCAGTTTCTCCAGCGGATTCACTTTCTCGTTCTCTTCCAGTTCCAGCAGCAAAGCCGGTGTCTGCGGCGCCGATCGCAGCAGTTCCATCGCTTCTTTCCAGTCAACAGTTCCCTGCCCTGGCCACAGATGTGAATCGTGAAGCTTGTCGTTGTCGTGAACGTGCGTCGAACACACACGCCCACGCACAATCTCGAAGGCCTCGCGCACCGAACCCATCATGTGGGCGTGCCCAAAATCAAAGCAAATCCCCACATCTTCGAAATGCGCGGCATGAATCATTTCCATGAGCCTTTCCGGCGTGGAAAGTTCGTTGGGAATATTTTCCAGCAGGATGCGAACGCCGAGCGGCTTGGCAAACGCCCGTAGATGCTCGATCGACGTCATCGCCGATTCGAACTTCTTCTCGCTGAAACTCTCGTTCGGCAATCCCAGATGCTGGATCAGAAAACGAAACGGAATCTGCTCCGCAATCTCCAGCGCGCGCTTCACCTCATCCATCGCCTCAACCAGGCCCGCGCGATCCGTCGACGCTAGGTTTATCGGAGGCGCTCCGGCCCGCCCCCACTCGTAATCGGCATAAAGCGGCGAATGCACGGAGTTCAGCGGAACCCCGCTGCCGCGAAACCATTCGGCAATCTCTTTGACGTGAGCCTTGCGGTTGGCATAATCGAGATGCTGCCGCGCCGCGAATATTTCAATCGCCTGCACTCCGCTGCGAGTCAGGCCATCCAGAATTCCCGGATGCAGCCGCTCTTTCACATACAAATAAGTAGAGACCGCTTTCAACATGCCCGTTCCTTAATGAAGAATTGTTGATTGATGATTGCTGATGATTGCTGACTGATTAACCGCAAAACTCACAGGTTTTGATTCTCAATCAGCAATCATCAATCAGCAATCGACAATATTTCTAGTAACCGACGGCCTTTCCATTGAACCTGTAATCGCTGGCGCCCAGCCGCTCGCCAGTTTTCGGGTTGATGGCGATGCACTCCGCATCGCTCCAATACGGATACACATTCCCACCCTCGTGCAGGCCAACCTCCACGTTGTATCCCATTTTCTGCAAGGCTTGCACCGTATCCGGCAAAAACGAGCGCTCGACATTCAGCACGTCCGGCAGCCACTGATTATGAAAGCGCGGAGCATCCACCGCCTCCTGAATATTCATTCCATAATCCACCACGCCCATCAGAACATTGGCTACGGTCGTAATAATTTTCGAACTCCCCGGCGACCCCAGCACCAGAAATGTTTTGCCATTTCGCACCACAATCGTCGGAGTCATCGACGATAACGGCCGCTTCCCCGGACCAATCGCATTTGCCGCGCCTTGAATCAATCCATCGGAATTCGCCACACCCGGCTTGGCCGTGAAATCATCCATCTCGTCATTCAACAAAAAACCCAAGCCTTCTGCCGTAACTCGCGAACCGAACCAGTCATTGATCGTCGTCGTCACCGCGACCGCATTTCCCTCCGCATCCACTACAGAATAATGCGTGGTGTGCGGCGATTCATGATTCGCCGCCGGCTGCGGATGGACCGCAGCATATTGCTCAAGCTCGCTGAAAATCGCAGGCCGCTTCAACTCGTTGCTAGCGCTCGCGTGGTTCCCATCGATCGATTCGCGCCACGCCGCGCCGTATTTCTTGTCAATAAGTTGCGCAACCGGTATCTTCGAGAAATCGGGATCTCCCAAGAATTCTGCGCGATCAAAAAACGCCCGCCGGAACGCCTCCGTCGTAAAATGAATCGATTGCGCCGACCGGTTCTCGAGCTTGGCGAGATTGTATCCTTCCAAAATATTCAGCGATTCGATCAGAACCGTTCCACCGGAAGACGGCGGAGGCGCACTGATCACTTCATATTCGCGATAAGTCCCCCGAACCGGCTCGCGTTCCTTCACTTCATAGTGCGCCAGATCGTCAGCGGTAATCAGCCCTCCGCCCTTTTGCATCGCAGCCGCCAGTTCCCGCGCCAGCGCGCCATGATAAAAGTCATCCGGCTTCGCCGCAATCCGTTCCAGCGTGCGCGCCAACTCAGGCTGGCGAAAAATCTCGCCCGGCTGGTAGTAGTTGCCGTCGCGCTGAAAAATTCGCCGCGACTCCGCGAACTTCCCTAGATACTTATCGTGTTGCATATCGCGCGCCTCGGCCCAACTCAGCGCATAACCCTCGCGCGCCAGCCGGATCGCCGGACCCATCACCTTCTTCAGCGTCAGCCTGCCATATTTTTGCTCGGCGTAGACCAGGCCCGCAACCGATCCCGGCACGCCGATCGCTTTGTATCCAACCACGCTCGCATCTTCGATTACATTTCCCTGCGCGTCCAGAAACATGTCGGCAGTCGCGGCCGCCGGAGCCTTCTCGCGATAGTCGAGGAAATGCACTTTCCCATCGGCCATCCGCATCAGCATGAATCCACCACCGCCAGCGCAAATCCCGTAGCCACCGCGGCATCAACGGCATTGCCACCGGACTGCATGATTTCGACTCCCGCCCGCGACGCCAGCTCGTGAATGCTAACCACAATTCCGTGAGCAGCGTGAACCGGCTCAGTCGAAGCCGCAACGGTAGGCGCGCCGCAGACCGCCGCGGCCGCCATCAGCAGCAGAATCAATAATTTGTGCCGGAATCGCATGAGAGGTCGAAAGCGCCTAGGAACGGGCGGACTCTTGAGGCTAGCCGACCCAGCAAACAGAGTCAAATCCGGATGGCTCATGGAGAGGCGGACGCCTCGTCCGCCAACTCTAACCAAAAAGCGGGACCTCAACCCCGCTTCGTCTTCTTCCGAGCGGAGGACGTCCGCGCTGCTCGTTTCTTCCCAGCCTTCTTCTTCGGAGCCTTCGCCGCCACCATCTCATAAGACTGCCGAATCAACTCCCGCAACTCATCCCACCGCACCGCATCCAGCCGGTCGAGCATCACCCACTTGTAGCGGCCCACATACGGCGCGGGATGAATGCCCTCGCGCTCGATCAGTTCGGCAAACGTCTCCGGCGTGCACTTGAAGCAAAGCCGCGCGTCGTCCAGGCTCACAATCGCAAAAATCTTCCCCGCAATCTTGAAGCAAAGATCATCGCCCCACTGCAGCTTCTCCGTGGCCAGCGGGAAAGAAAGACAGTAATCGCGAATAGAATCGACGCTCATAAAACTGACCGAAAGCGGAAAGCGGAAAGCGGAAAGCTGACAGCTGAGAGCTGACAGCAGCTCTAAACCTGTTCCCGAGCCTCCGCGAGCGCCACCTCCACATCCATCTTCTTCTTATCGCGGTAAATGGTCACCTTCACCGTGTCTCCGGCCCGATGGTTGTTCATCAACTGCGACAGGTCCATCTCGTCTTCAACTTTTTGTCCATCGATAGCCACGATCAGGTCGCCGCCCAGCATGATCAGCTTATTGCCAAGATAAGCGCGCTCAGTGCCGCCGCGCAGGCCACCCGCCTCCGCCGCGCCGCCGGGGGTCACTTGCAGAATCAGCAGACCGTAGTCGGCGGGCAATCCCATTTCATCGGCCAGATCCGCGCTAATCGGAATGGTGCGCACGCCCAACGCCGGCCGCCGCACGCGGCCAAGCGTCATCAGATCGTTGAGAACGGCCTTCGCCGTATTGATCGGAATCGCAAAACCGATGCCCGCGTTCTGCCCCACGCTGGAAAGAATCATGGTGTTGATGCCAATCACTTCGCCATGCCAGTTCATCAGCGGACCGCCCGAGTTCCCGGGATTGATCGCCGCATCCGTCTGAATAGCATCGCCAATCGTCGCGCCATTCGGTTCGCGCACGGGGCGGATGGAACTCACAATGCCGCGGGTCATCGTCCCCGCGAGGCCGAACGGATTGCCAATGGCGTAAACCTTCTGCCCCACCTGCAAGTGAGCCGAGTCGCCGAGCACCGCCGGAACCAGGTCCGGCGCCTTAATCTGGATCACGGCCAGATCGTGCGCCTGATCCGTGCCCACAACCGTGGCCTTGTACTTCTTGCGGTTGTGCAGCGTGACTTCCACCTGCCGCGCGTTCTCAATCACGTGATAGTTGGTAAGAATGTGGCCATCTTTGTCGATGATGAACCCCGAGCCTTGCCCATCCTGCGGCACCAGCCCGTAAAAGAAGTCGAAGGTCATCACGCGCGAGGTAACGTTCACCACCGACGGAATATTCTTCTTATATACGCTGATGTTGTTCTGCTCTTCGCTGTCGAGCCCCTCGCCGCCGGAAGCCTCGGTAATCTCCACATGCGCAGGCTCACTGATCCAGTTCACCGGATTCGCCCCCGCGAACTTCGCATTCGAACGCCAGGTGGTGAAGTAAAAGAATGCGCCGGCAATCACCAGCGCGAACATTGCAGGTCGTAGGAGTCTCATGGGTTCACACCTTCAAACTCGATTTTAAACAATTTCACCACAGAGACACAGAGACACGGAGAGAAAATCTCTGGGCGTTCTTGGGTCGGTCTCCTCGGTGGGTGTTCGTGCGGAAGTACGGGACGCTTGTGGATTTCGTCTAAAAAAAATGTTTCGCGGCAGCGATTTTGGCGACTGTGCTCAGCGGTTGGCGCGATTCCGTTTTGGGAAGGTCGGGGTACCCCCTACCCCCCTCCCCCTCGGTATATTGGAATCAACGAGTTAGCGGGAAAATGCGATTTAATCTATTGGGCTCAACCACTTGCGGGCAAAATCTTGTGTTTAGAGGAGTTAGCTCCAGTTTGGCCGGAGATGCGTCTATCGCCTCCGCCTTGGGATGATCGACTAATTCGATGTCGAGGGCAAGGTTAGATGTCACATGGCGGTTGTGGAAATTGCATCGTTGCTCATGGCCCGAGCGTAGGGCCTTCACTTTTCTCTCTGATCCGTCCTAGACATGGCGAACGCATCATGGAGCAATCCCGGATCGAAAGAGTCGAGCACGAAAATCATTCCGTTCGTGCATCGAATCCCCGTCTGACCAAGCCTGGCCCCGTTGACGTAGAAGCCTTCACTACGGATGTCGGCGCGAAGCTTTGCACCCATCAGAGTTCTCGCGGATAACAAATCCGTCTTGTCATCGCGAGCAATGCTGCCGCGGACAAAATAGTGTGCTAGCAGAATGTGCATGGCCGCGCGGTTCGCTATTAGCGCTTCCCGATCCTCTTTCAGAAGCTTGGCAAAGGCCCGGTTGCTGAGGGCGAAAACCGTCAGGGGGCCCTCGTCCCGCAGCATCTTTGCCATGCCGCTCGATTGCACGGCAGTCATGAACATGGCAAGAGAGCGATCCGCCTGAGCGACGCTTGAGAGATCTCGCGTCTCGCTTGCCGCTGGGGAGGCGAGGTCCTGCGCCATGCCCATGCCCGTCAGCAGCACCACTATCGCGGCGATTCCTGTTCTCTTCATCGTGGCCTCCTCGATCTCATCTGCGACTCAAATTCCGACGCCTACTCGATCACGCGCTGGCTGATCTTCGCCGACGTACTCGCCTTCAGATTTCCATCGCCAAGATATTCGGCCCATATCTGGTGATTGCCAACAGTCAGCTTCGACGTGGCCAGCGTAGCCTTGCCATTGCTCACGGCAACAATCCCCAGTTTCCCTTGCTCGTCAAAGAACTCGACCGGGTCTCCGTTCGCAGCAACGCCGTTGGCGAAACTTACCGACGCAGTGAATGCAACCAGATGCCCCACAATCGATGGATTGCGGCTGGAAACGATTGTAGTTGTGGTCGCCGCCTGATTCACTACCTGACCCACTGCTACGGAATCTTGCGCCGGGTTGTTCGCGTCGCCAGGATAAGCGGCGACAATCGAGTTGGTGGTCACGACGAGGGACGAAGTGGTGAACGTAGCCACTCCGCCGCCATTCAGCGTGCCCGAACCGATGGTGATCGAATCGTCATTGAAGTTAACCGTACCGGTGGGCGGGTTGCCGTTACTCGACGCTACCGTGGCCGTGAAGGTAATGGGGTGACCGTAGGAAGACGGGTTAATGGAGGAAACGACCGCAGCGAACGTACCGGAATCGACCACCAGTTGGACCGGAAATCCCAGAGCCTGAAGTTGGCTGGAGTAATAAATCTGTTCGTTGCCAACGTTGTCAATTGCGAAGACATACGAAACGGTCCACGTGCCGGCCTCGCTGAAGGCTGGGGCAGTGGCCGTGCACTGGTAGGTCCCGTTGAGATCGGTTCCAGAAATCAAACTCATGTTGCAGCCAAAGTAGTGCTCTCCCGAAGGGCTTAGGAATAATGCGCCTGCACCCTCACTCTCCACTCCGGAAAGATTGTCGGTTATCTGTGCGGTCACAGTTATAGTCGCGGAACCGGTCGTGGTATACACCACCGTTGGACTAAAGCTGAAACTCGTCACTACCGGCGGCGTTGTGTCCGGGTTCGACGTGACTTGCAGCTGAGTGGGAAAGCCCATGGCCTGGAGCTGAGTGGTGTCGTAAATCTGCTCGTTGCCAATGTTGTCTTCGACGTACATGTACGAAACAGTCCACGTTCCGGGTTCGCTGTAGGCGTCAATTGTCCCGACGCACTGGAAAGTTCCGTTGAGATCGGTTCCAGAGATCAGGGTCATATTGCAGCCAAAGCGTTCGAATCCCGACGGACTCAGGAATAACGGGCCCAGCGACCCGACGCCGGAAAGATTATCGGTCGCCTGCGCAGTTGCCGTAATCGAAGCCGAGCCGTATGTGGTATTTACCGATGTCGGAGTGAACGTGAAACTGGTCAGCACCGGCGGTGTCGTGTCGGGATTCGATGTGACTTGAAGGTTCGTGGGAAAGCCGAGAGACTGCAGATCGCTCGTATAGTAGTACTGCTGGTTGCCGGCGTTATCCTCGACGTATACGTAATCGACGTACCAGGTTCCAGCTTCACTGTAGGCTTGAATTGTCCCGGTACACTGGTAAGTTCCGTTGAGATTGGTTCCCGAGATCAGGGAGAAGACACAACCGAAGCGTTGGATTCCCGCAGGGCTGTAGAATTCCGCGGCCGCGTACCCAACCCCGGAAAGATTGTCCGTGATCTGCGCGGTCCCTGTGACAGTAGCCGAACTGTTTGTGGTGTTCACCGACGTCGGAGCGAAGCTGAAACTCGTCAACACCGGCGGCTGCGTGTCCTGGGCCAGCGCGGGAAACGTCGCGACGACGGCCACAAGGGACAGAAGCGTAAAGAAGATTCCCCGAACCGCCATGCAAAGGCCTCCAAGCCCACGCCCGCCAATGGCGCCCGTCTTCTCAATCGCTATCGCTTCAGCGGCATCTCATCATCATCGCGGCTCAACCGCTTCGTCAAGATGAAGCTTTCTGCACACCGTAAATCGTCGCGCTTTATGTTCCCTGATTCAACAGCCGTTCCACCCTCTCCGGCTCGCAAGCGATGATCTTCAAATAAGCCTGGGTTGGCCGGTCCGGCTGCGCGCGGCCTTGCTCCCAGTCTCGCAGAGTGCCCAGCGGGATGTGATAGCAGACGGCGAATTCCTCCTGCGTTAACGCTAAGGCGCGGCGAATGATTTTCGCCTGGGGCGTTCGCTTCATCCGCTTAAGATCTTCGGCAGTCAGCGGTTGCGCATCGCGGTCAGCCCGGGCGGCTGCCTCGATGGCTGCGGCCGTCATGGGCCTAAGCGTTTTGCTGGAAGTAGTCGTCCTGCTCATACTGTGTCGCCCTTCGAGCTGAAATGATCCGAATGAGCTGCTCGCGTTCGGTAAAGGCCACGAACAATAAATTCCAGTTTCATGGTACTACGGGATACCAGTAGCCGATCAACTCCACCCGAAGCATAAACACGTTTTCCACAGCCCCATTGTGACATCTGACCTTGCGCCCACAATTTAATTCAGCGATGATGGTCGAGGCCGCAACGCCTCGTTGTAACGCAGCCAGCGGCGGACTAAGTCCTTTGCTGTCTGGATTTTAACCTCTAAGTCCTTTAGGCCCTAGATTTTGCGGGCCAAAACGTGCCTAACCCCATGACTCCAGATATCGAAGGGGGTGGGGAGGGGGTACCCGGTGGGTACAGACCGGGAGCATCCCTGACAGGGAGGGGCCGGCCCCAGGCTGAAAGTTCTTTGACAATTTAATAATGTGATCGTCCGGTCCAGTCCCGATTGACACGCCTCCGCCGCGTTCCTATACTTCTCCACGCTACGAGCTGCCCACCCGGGAAGGACCCCTATGAAAAAAAGCACAATGATTGTTTTCCTGATCACTGCCGTCACTTTCGCATTTGCCCAGACATCTTCGGCCGTTCAACAACCCACACTCACTCCGCAAACCAGCGGCACAACGCAACTCTTCATCGCGGTCAGCCCCGTGAACTCCCAAATCGTGTGGGCAGCAGGAACGGGAGGAACCTACGCGCTAACCACGAACGGCGGAAATACCTGGACATCTGGTGTCGTTCCCGGAGCCGAAGAGTTGCAGTTCCGCGCTGTGCAAGGCGTGAGCGACAAAGTCGCCTATCTCATGTCGATTGGGAATTACACCGAGAGCTTCCGCATCTACCGAACCTACGATGGTGGCGCGACCTGGCATGTGCAGTTCACCAATCACGACGTGAATGCGTTCTATGATTGCTTCGCCTTCTGGAAGCCAAACAATGGAATCGCGCACAGCGATTCCTTCAACGGAGTCTTCCCCGACCTGCGCGTCTACAACGGACAGGATTGGCTTTCCATCTCGTCGAACATGCCTCCCGCGTTGCCGGGAGAAGCCTCATTCGCGGCCAGCGGAACCTGCATCACCACCGAGGGAGACGACAATGCCTGGATCGCCACCGGCGGTTCAACCATCGCGCGCATTCTAGCCACAACCGATGGCGGAGACACGTGGAATGCCTATGACACACCGCTAGTCAGTTCGGCCTCTGCAGGCGGAGTCTCGGTCGCCTTCCGCGACGCGTCGCACGGCGTGCTCGGCGGCGGAGATTTATCCACCAACACCAGTGAGGAGATGGCAATATCAAGTGATGGCGGCCAAACTTGGACGCTCACCAACACACCACCCACGCCCGGGGCCATCTTCTGCCTAGCCTACGCGAACGGTCGACGACTCAATAATGATAAGTATGCAGGGACGTCGGATAGCACATACGATCACACAGTCGTAGTCACCGCAGAAACCGAACCGGACTTCGACTCGGGTTCAGCCGCGTGGACTCCCGATGAAGGAACCACATGGTACACGCTACCCAATGTAAGCGGCTATTGGGCCGTCGCATTTGCCGATCCGCAACACGGATGGTTCGTGGGCAACAACGGCCAGATCCTGAAGATCAGCTTCTAATCGGTTGCTGTGTGCAAGGCGGACACAAGTGTGTTCGCCTTGCGCGTTTTTACAATTCAATCGCAGCCCGCGAAGCGCGAAGCGCCTAAGATTTACTGGCGCTGTCCCAGAGAGCAATCGGGATTTACATTCTGAATGTAGATCCCATTGTTACCAGTTCGATCATCCTCAAACGCCACCGCCGCAATGCTGCCAGGAGCAATCGCTGCGACCAGCCGCGATTTATCTGCGAGCACCGAAGATACGGGAAACTGCGCGCACACCGTCGCACCAGAATCGTCGAGCTTCGTCGCCTGTATCGTGGAAGATCCGTAGCTCTGCATATCGACCCAGAACACAAGCGCTCCGCTGCCCATCTGCACGGTCGAGACAAAAATTTGCTGATCGGCGCCGAGCGGGACAATCGTGAGGCCGTCTGCGCCCCACTCCAACTCGCCCGTCGAGTTGAACTTCTGCCCGTAAACTCCGTTCAACACCTGGTTGGAATCCTCTTCGGTCCAGAACATGAATACTTCGTCGGTGGCCAAGCTGTAAGCCGCCGCGGGCGATACGCGCACGTTGATGGTATTGCCGGAGCCTGCCACGCCATTCTGCGGGAAAGCCGCGCTGCCATCGCTTCGGATGTGCTGCGCAAAGCACTGCAGAGTTGGAATGCTCGTGTACCACGCAAAGACTGCGCCGCCGTTTCCGTCATAGACGAAGTAAGGAAAATTGCCGAATTGCAGCGAACCCACATTGAAGATATTTACGTTGCCGCTTCCCCACAGCAGGCTGCCGGAAGACGAAACCTTATTCGTCCACAATTGGCTGTTGCTGCCAAATCCATCGTTGCTCACCCAAGAGACGATCACCGATCCATCGTCGGCGGCGTGCAGGTCGGCAAGCAGATAGTCGAATCCCGTTTGGCTGAACACAATGCCGCTGCCCCATTGTGCGACGCCATTCGCGCTTAGTTTTTGCAACACGACGTCACTATTGCTGGTCCACGCGACCACAATGTATCCGTCGCTCGTGCCCACGATCTTCGGCGCAGCGTTGAAGTCCGATCCGCTGGTCAGTTGCACGCCATGCCGTCCCCAGAGCGCATCGCCGTCCGGAGCCATTTTCGCGGCCGTGATTTGCTGATTCGAGATCCCCTCCCGCGTGTCGAGAAACGCGATGAGCGCATTGCCCGCCGTGTCAATGCCAAGGCCGTAGTCTTCGGTAGAGCTGTTGGTGAGATCCGCAACCATGATGCCGCCCTGCGGAAATTTCTGCACTCCGCCGGAACTCAAGCGCTGATAGAAAACGTCATAGCCCTGAGGATGCGAAGTGGCCGGATTCGAATCGAACCAGCTCGAGTACCAACCAATTTGCTTGAGCGGCAAAAGTTTAGGCTGCACCTGGTCGCTGCCGTTCGGGTTGGCGGCCAGCGCGAGGTTGACCATTGGATCAGAAGACCACTGCGCCCACGCGCAAGAAGTGCAAGCCATCGCCAATAATGCGGCAGCTGAAATGCGAAAAAGTTTTTTCATTGATTTCCCCTGGGAGTCTGGCTCAAGTTTGGAACCGAGCCTCAGGCAGCCTACTATCTGCCGAATGCCGCGTCAATCAAGGAGTTCCGGGCATGATGTGCCCGTGTGCGATCACTCGGCGCGATCGCTCACGGCTGAAACACCAATCGCGTGCCTTGTTCCGAACTGTTCCAGAGTTTCTCGACATCGATGAGCGGCGCTGTCTTCATCTTGAAGGCGAATGGCTGCGCCGCGGCGGTCTTGAAGAAGTCCTGAACCGCCGCACGCAGTTGTTCGAGCGAGGCGCTGCCTAAACCGCTGCCCATCAGTTCCAACCCCGAACTGCGCAGAGCGGCCGCTTCCAAACGAATGCTCGCACCCGCGCTTGCACCAATCTGAATAAACCGTACTCGCGCTGCCCTGCGCGATCCCTTTTGTGAAATCGCTTCGAGCAAGCACTCCGCCGGATGTCCCCACAGATAGTCGAGCACCACATCTACGCCTTCTTTTGCGTACTCGTTTCGAAACGCAGCGACGAGAGAATCGTCTTCCTGATCAAGCGGGATAACCGCATCTGCGCCGAGTTCTTTCAGCGTTTCCAACGCTTGCGGGTTGCGACCTGCCGCAGTCACACGACGCGCTCCCAGGCGTTTCGCGATTTGCACTGCCAGCTTTCCGGCAACGCCCGTTGCGCCGAGAATCGTTACACTCTCCCCTGCGACGAACTTCGCACGCCCCATCAGCGCCGCCCACGAAGACATCGCAGGATTGGCAATCCCCGCTGCAGTCGCGTCATCCAGCCCATCAGGCAGCGGGATGCACATCCAACTCGTGAGGGAGCGCTCTGCGAACGTACCGAACGGACTGCGCGCCATTCCGAAAAAAACACGCGACCCATCCTCCAGCCTTCCTACGCCGTCTAGTCCTGGCATGAACGGCAACTCTCCCGTGCTGCCGTAGTGCGTGCCGCTTGCCAGCGACTTCACAATAGGATGCAGACCGACAGCAGTTACAGTCACAAGCTTTTCCCCTTCCCCGGGAACGGGATCGGCGAAGGTGGTATAACGAGGCGGCTTGTCGAAGGCGGTAACCACGGCAGCTTGCATATGATTTTCCTTAGCTCAGTAACAGTAAATCTTGATGGTCGTGATCTGCAAGGATGCGAGTTCTTTCCGCTCAGCGCTCACGCAACGGCTAAAGCGAAATTATTCCTGGCCTTCCGTTTTTCGATAACATAGATTACCGCGCAGAGGCAATCCCATGATCGAGCGCTTCGACTTCTCCGATCTCCGCGAACTGTTCGCCAAAGCCAACGAGGAGAAATCTGGCGACCAGTTGGCAGGGATCGCCGCGCGGTCAGAACGAGAGCGAGTCGCCGCGAAAAGAAAACTCGCTGACTTGCCACTCGATGAAATCGTCCAGCGTCCGCTGATCGATCCTTCGAACGACGATGTGACGCGCCTCATTCTTGGAACGTACGACCAGCAGGCTTTCTATCCCCTTGCAAGCATGACCGTCGGAGAATTTCGCGAGTTCCTTCTTGATGACCGAACCGCCGACATTCAGATACAGCAGATTCAGAGCGCCATCATTCCTGAAATCGCCGCCGCGGTGGCCAAGCTGATGAGCAATAAAGATCTCGTGCTGGCGGCCGCGCGAATTCGCAACGTTACCCGCTGCCGCAACACCATGGGCGAGCGCGGAGTGCTCGGCATCCGCGCGCAACCCAATCATCCTGCCGACGATATCGGAGGCATTCTTCTGTCTGCCTTTGAGGGACTGCTCTACGGATGCGGAGATGCGGTGATCGGCGTGAATCCGGCGACGGATTCGGTAGCTACGGTCAGTTCGATTCTCATCGCTCTGAATCGACTGGTCGACGCTTACGAAATTCCGACGCAGACTTGTTGCCTGGCGCACATCACCACGCAACTCGCCGCGTTAAATCAAGGAGCGCCGGTCGATCTTCTTTTTCAATCCGTCGCAGGTACGGAAGCCGCCAATCGAAGCTTCGGAATCACTTTGAACATGCTGCGCGAGGGCCAGCAGCAGGTGCTCGAGCATCATCGGCAGCGAGACGTTCGCTGGATTGGTGATAACGTAATGTACTTCGAAACCGGCCAGGGCAGCGCGCTCTCGGCCGAGGCGCATCACGGAGTTGATCAACTCACGCTGGAGGCTCGCGCCTACGGGGTCGCGCGCGCCTTCCAGCCTTTTCTCGTTAACAGCGTCGTAGGATTTATTGGGCCGGAATATTTGGCGGACGAACGGCAGATTATTCGTGCTGGCCTTGAAGATCACTTCATGGGCAAACTGCTCGGTTTGCCCATGGGTTGCGACGTTTGCTACACCAATCACGCCGCAGCCGACCAGAACTCCGCCGATAATCTGCTGCTGCTCTTGACCGCTGCCGGCTGCAACTATTTCATGGGCGTTCCGTGTTCCGACGACGTGATGCTGAATTATCAATCGACCAGCTATCACGACGCGTTGGCGGCGCGCCGACTTTTTCATCTTCAACCGGCTCCGGAGTTTCTCGCGTGGCTTCAGAACATGGGAATCTATCGCGGTGACGAACCGGCATCTCTCGATTCATCTGTACGGAAACAGTTGATGCGCGGCCTGGAGTCGTCCTTGGAGAAGGCGATCTGAATGACAGCCGCCGAAAACAGAGACGAAGACAACAACGGAGGCCGTCTCGCCCAGCGCAACGACTTGCCGGAGTTGTTGAAGAAGCTGCGCGCGCAAACTCCCGCGCGCTTACTCGCAGGCCGCAGTGGAGCAGCGTATCGAACGAGCACTCAACTGGATTTGCGCGAAGCGCAGGCCACCGCCCGAGATGCCGTCCGTGCGGAGCTAAATCTGGTCGCGGATCTCGGCGAGGATTTCTTGCGCAAGTGGAATCTGTTCGAAGTCTTTTCGCGGGCAGCCAGCAAAGACGAATATCTCCTGCGCCCGGACTTGGGTCGTCAACTGAGTGAAGCGTCCCGCGAGGATCTCATCAACCGATGCGTTCCCGAACAAGATTTGCAAATCGCTATCGGTGATGGGCTTTCTGTAACCGCCGTCGGGAAGCAAATCCCTCGACTGTTGCCGCTCCTTTGCGCGGGCGCGCAGGCTCGAGGCTGGAGCATCGGTTCGATACCGGCAATTCACCACTGCCGCGTAGGCATTCTCAACGAGCTCGGCGAGTTGCTGAAGCCCACAGTCGTCGTCCTTCTGATTGGAGAGCGGCCTGGCTTGGCAACTGCCGAGAGCCTCTCCGCTTACATGGCATACCGGCCGAAAACTTCCGACACTGACGCCAACCGAAACCTTATTTCGAATATTCATGCTCGCGGCGTTGGCCCCGAGCACGCCGCTCAGCGCATTCTGAATCTCGCCACCCTGATGATGAAAACTCGCGAGAGCGGCTTCCAGCTTCGAGAAGAGCTGGAGAACCAAACCGCGCACCCGCGCCTTCCTTAAATTTGATAACTTTACGAGGACGACAGGCCCCACTTGGAGAACGCCAATGACTCACCCGACTTCGCGCAGAAGCTTTTTAGAATTGTCCGCAATGGGATTAGCTGCAGCCGTTATTCCTGACGCGGTGCAGCCAGCAAGCGCCGCGACGATAAGACCCGCTGGAATGACAAACTCCTCTGCGAACGAATCGCCGAATAGCCCGGAGATTTCCGTTTGGGAAACATCCGGCGACCAACGATTCGCCTCCGCTCCGCAAATTACTTGGCGTTCCGCAGCGAAGAAGCCGTCGGCCGATCAGATCCATCTCAACCCCTGGACAAAATTCCAGGAGATCCTGGGATTCGGTGGAGCTTTTACGGACGCTGCCTGCTACACCTTCAATCGACTTGCGCCCGCTGAGCGCGAGAAACTCTTCCATGAATTCTTCCATCCATCAGAAATGGGACTCAGTGTTGGCCGCATCTGCGTGGGATCGAGCGATTACTCGACCAAGCTTTACAGCTACGATGACGGCGAGGCCGACCCCGATCTTGCGCGATTTTCCATCGAGCACGACCGGGAGTACATTCTTCCCATGCTGCGCGAAGCGCGCAAGGCCAATCCTGATCTGTTTCTATTTTCCTCGCCCTGGAGCCCGCCCGGCTGGATGAAATTCAACGGCACAATGCTGGGCGGGTCGATGCGCAATCATTACTTTCTGGTTTATGCGAATTATTATCTGAAGTTTCTGCAAGGCTATGCGGCCGAAGGCGTGCCGGTGCAGGCGCTGACTACGCAGAATGAAGTCGACACCGACCAGGATGGGAAAATGCCCGCGTGCATCTGGCCGCAGGAGTATGAAATTAAATTTCTCCGAGATCATCTCGGCCCACTTCTTGAGAGCACCGGCCTGAAAACTAAAATCTGGCTGCTTGACCATAACTACAATCTCTGGGGACGCGTCGTCGATTCGCTCGAAGATGAGAAGCTCCGCAAGTACGTCAACGCGGTTGCCTGGCACGGGTATGTTGGCACGCCCGACATGATGAGCAAGGCCCACGATGTTTATCCCGAAGCCGAGATGCATTGGACCGAAGGCGGCCCCGACTATACAGAGCCCGGCTATCTCACGGATTGGTGCAAGTGGGGCGCGACCTTCAGCGACGTTCTGCGCAACTGGTGCCGCTCGATCACTGCGTGGAATCTGGCTCTCGATGAGCGCGGGCGCCCCAATATTGGACCGTTCCCTTGCGGCGGCGTAGTTACGATTAATTCGCAGACACGAGAGATTACTCGCAGCGGGCAATACTGGGCCTTGGCTCACTATGCGCGCGGAGTCCGACGTGGAGCGCGCCGGTTTGAATCCCAGAGCGCCGCTGCTGACTTGCGGCATGTGGCGTTGGAAAATCCAGATGGACAAAAAGTATTGGTGGTCACAAATCCGGGACCGGCGAAGACAATCGAATTGCGGCTGGCGAATAAGGCGGCGACGGTTTCGCTTAAGAATAATTCTTTAACTACCTTGACCTGGAAGTAGTCTTTTGTTTCTCCATGAAAATTTCAACGGGAAGGTTGCTGCTGGGGCTGGGCGCGTTAGTTTGGCTGACCGGGTGCGCTCAGATGGAGCCACCGATGCCTCCTTCACTTGAGGTGCCGAAGGCACCTTCTGATCTGCGCGCCGCGCGCAAAGGCGACAAAGTTACTCTTACGTGGACGATTCCTGCGCGCACTACGGACCGGCAGAGGGTGCGGTATTTGGGTAAGACGCGGGTGTGCCGGAGCGTTGACGCTACTAAGCTTGACCCTGCTCTGAAGCAATGCGATGGGCCGATTGCGGAGGTTGCTCCGCCGGCGGATTTTGCGGCGACTAATAAATCTTCGTCTGCGAAGAAACTTACGGCCAGCTTTATTGACAATCTGCCTTCGGCTGTTGAGCTGGGAAATCCTACTGGGTTTGCGACTTATGCGGTTGAAGTGCTGAACGCTGCGGGACGCGCGGCCGGAGTTTCGAATCTGGCGCGAGTGCCGCTGGTTCCCGTGTTGCCTCCTGTAAATGGATTTGCCGCTCGCGCTACCGGTCAGGGCGTGCTGATCTCCTGGGAGTGTCCAGCGGGTTCGAGCAGACGCAGTGGCGTGAAATATTTGTTTCGGATTTACCGGCATCTCGAGTCGAGCGCCAGCGCTACTCGAATTGCTGAGATTGATGCAACGGATTGTGCCGCCGGGTTGGGAGCGACGAAGAATCCAAACTCGTTTCTTGATCAGACCGTTGAGTGGGAGAAGACATATTTTTATCGTGGGACCGGCGTGAGCGCGGTTGAGGCTGCGGGGAAGCAGGCCGTACAAGTGGAGGGTGATGATACGGCCGACGTGAAAGTGTCGGCGCATGATGTGTTTCCTCCCGCGGTGCCTTCGGGGTTGCAGGCTGTGTTTTCCGGGCCGGGGCAGGAGGCGTTCATCGATTTGATTTGGTCCCCGGTTACGGATGTGGATCTTGATGGGTACGACGTGTATCGCCATGAGGAAGGTTCAGCAGCGGCGGTTAAGGTGAATGCGGCGCCGGTGAAGATTCCGGCGTTTCGGGATTCGCAGATAATCTCAGGGAAGACTTATTTTTATTCGGTGTCGGCAGTGGATTTGCGGGGGAATGAGAGCGCACGATCGGAGGAAGCTAGCGAGAGCGTGCCTTAAGAGGATTTTTCACTTGCGTAGTTCGTGACTGAAACGCAGCGGCCCGAGTAGATCGCGCGCGATTATAGAAACGCCTTGCGCGGCCGGAGGTGGGGCGAGCTGAGAGGGGTCCTTCGACTCCGAAACGCTCAGGATGACAGAGTCGCATGCTCTTGCTTCGGGTGACAGAGTTAAGGGATGCGTGGTTAGATAGTTTTATGAAATATTGCCGGTTTCAATTCAATGGTGAGGCTCAGTACGGGCTGGTCGAGTCGGTTGCCGGGCGCGACTCGATTCTGCGGATTTTGCTTTCGGCTCCGGAAGAGTCTGATGGCGATGTGGAGGGTTTGCGCACGCGGCGCATTGAACCGATCGCGCTGGAGGAGGCGGTGCTGTTGCCGCCGGTGCGTCCGTCGAAGATTATTTGCGTGGGGCGCAACTATCGGGATCATGCGGCGGAGCTTGGCAATGAAGTTCCGAAAGAGCCGTTGCTGTTTTTCAAGCCTAGTTCGTCGCTGCTGGCTCCGGGTGGCGTGGTGCGGCGGCCTAAGATTTCGGAGCGCGTGGATTTTGAAGGCGAGCTTTGCGTGGTGATGGGCAAGACCTGTTATCAGCCGGCTAGCGATGAAGATGTGCGGCCTTACATCCTTGGCTATACCTGCCTGAACGACGTGACGGCGCGCGATCTGCAGAAAAAAGATGGACAGTGGGTTCGGGCCAAGGGGTGCGACACGTTTTGTCCGGTCGGGCCGGTGGTGGTGGAGGCGGCTGATATTGATCCGTGGGCGGGCGTGGGTGTTGAGACGCGCGTGAATGGCGAGGTGCGGCAGTCCGGGAATACTCGGGATTTTATTTTTACTTTGGATGTGATGATTCGGTATATCGCGCAGGCTCTGACGCTTTTCCCGGGAGATTTGATTGCTACGGGAACTCCGGCTGGTGTGGGACCTGTTGTGGCTGGGGATTTGATGGAGGTTACGGTGGAGGGAGTGGGAACTTTGCGGAATTCTGTGGTGGATGAGTAAGGGATTAAATCTTTGAGTTTCTTGAACGGTCTGCTAAGGCAGGCCGTTTACTTTTGTTGCTGGAGGGCCGAACTCCATGATCAGAGCGGGCTCCTGAACTACCACGTGGGAAGCGCCGATCACGGCGAAGACGCGGTCGCCGCGGCGGGCACGCGCGACCAGGAGGCGGAAGATGTACTGATCGCGAAACATGCCGGAGTCATTCGCGAGTTCGTTAGTGTAGTGACCGGATTCAGTGGGATCGAACCAATTCTCTGAGACCTTGTGCCAGTCGGCCAGTTCAGGGAACAGGCGTTTGCAGGTGTCGGTCAGTTCGGCTAGCGTCTTCGGGGAATTTTTCAGTCCATGGGCTGGCAGGTAGTCGGCGAGCCAATTCTTGGTGCGGTCGTCGGAGGCGGTTGAATCTTGTAGCCGGCGCGCCTCTGTCACTTGACGGAGAACATAGAAAGTCTTCAGTTGCTCTGGCGAATAGTGTTTGACCAAATAAGAAATTTCGTCGTCGAAGGAAGGCTCGAACGTGGCCACGGGAACCTGATCGCGACCCGCGAGATAGCGGAGGAATCCGGCCTCGGCATATTTGTGCACGGCATCTTCGGGATCACGCGGCGTGGGAGGGTTTCCTCCTTCGTTGTAGGCAACCGTGGTATGGAAAGCAGCCCAGCGGCGTTCGATATCGGCAATTTGCGGATCTTTCGGATCACCGGTATGTTCGGCGCCGTAGAACAGCAAGGCTCCGGTGCCTACATGGAACTCGAGCACGTAGGGGTTTTTGTGTTGGATGGATGCGTACTGCTTGTACGACAGGATTTGCTGCGCAGGAACAGGGACCTGTGCCGCCGCGGAAGACAGGCTTATGCCAAGCAGGACCAGCCACAGATATCGCAACATTGTTCCTCCGCGCGGGGACGAAGCCAACCTTGGCGCTCGCCTATGATACGGGATGCTCGGGGTTCGAGTTCCCTGCGATCAGATCGAACTTATTGCAGGCGGTAGCGTTCGCGCATCAGGCGCTGCAGGCGGGGTTTGTAGAGCAGATCGTAAGCTAGTTCTTTGTCGGGGAACATGGCTAGCGCAGCTCGCTTGGCGCCAGCGGCTAGTTCTGAAGCTTCTTCAACGGTTAGCGCGGGGTCCTGGCTGATCACCGATGCGACCATGCTCATCATGACTTGCAGGCGGCGAATTCTTCGGGCTTCGTCTTCGTTCTGGTTCTGATTCTGATCTTGATTTTGCGCTGGTCTCGCGGGTTCCCCGGTGTTCATGCTGGCCTCTATTATCACCCACAATTTTATGTTGCAGCCGCAAATGGCCGTTGCGTGCGGTTTCCGAGCATTGTCTTCCAATAAGGAGGGAAAGCAAACGGCCCGAAAGTGGTGGTCGGTGGCGACCACTGCGGCTGAGGAGCGTGCGATGAGCGCTGATCTTCCGCCCTTCCGGGGCTTCTCATTTTCCACATTCGACCCACGGCTTGCGCCGTGGGCTGCATTCCTTGAGCCGCTCCGCGGCTGAATCCATTTCCACCCTAGTGCGGTAATCCGAAGCGGCGCATTAGGTCGGCATAGCGGGGATCGGAACGGAGGGTGTCGAGGGCGGGATAGCGAATGCAGATCAGGAGTTCATTGTCGCCATCGGTATACGCCTTCTCCAGGTTCTGGAAGGCTTGGTCTTTGTCTCCGGCGAGAGCCGCTGCGACGGCCACGGCGCCAGAGCGGTCTGAGCCTTCGAGTGTCTGCATGAGTTGGAGATAGCCTTTGGCGTCGTCCGTAACCGTGGTTGTTTTCGACAATACTTTGTGGAACTCGGCGACGGCTTCGGGAAAACGGCCGGTGGTCGCGTAGAGCTGTGAAAGCCTGTAATGCGCTGTAACAAAATTTGGATCGCGGTCGATCACCTTCTGGAACTGCGCCAGAGATTCAGGGTAGCGTTTGGCCTCCATCAACATGACCGCATAATTTGTATTTACGATGGAGGAAAGAGGATCGAGCGATAAAGCAGTGCGGTATTGGGCCTCGGCCTCTTGCAGGCGGTTTTGGGGAATGAGATAGGCAAGAGCATAAAAATAGTGGGCGGCGGAGTTGTTAGGATTCAAGGCGATGGCGCGCTGAAATTCGGGCGCAGCCTCGCTCCACTTCCACGCCGTGGCTAGCGTTGCCGCGCGCGCGGCGTGGGCCTCAGGCAGGGTGTCATCCAGTTCAAGAGCCTTACGCGAGGCTTGATCGGCTAGGAGTACGGCTTCCTTCGGAGCAATTGGAAAGTAGCCGGGCGCAATGTTATAGGAGTCGGCAAGGCCGGCATAGGCGAGGGCGTAGTTAGGATCGGCCGCAATCGCCTGCTGGAATAAATCGATACTCTTCTTTAAACCTGCCGGGGTTCGTCCGTACCAACGCTGGCGGGCTTCGAGATAGAGCCGGTAGGCTTCCGGATTTGACGTGCCTGCACTCCCCAGCTTTAGTGGCGCTTTCGTGGGGCGCAGACGGTTGGAGAGATCACGGGTAATCTGGCCTTGGACCTGGGTCACCTCCGCGGGCTTGCAATCATAATGTGCACCCCACAGCTCGGTGCCGTCAGCGGTATCGACGAGTTCAGCGTGAATGCGAAGGTCATCGCCATGTTGCGTAATGCGGCCGGTAAGCACGGCGCCCACCTGCAAAGTCTGGCCGATCTGGCGCGGATCATCCTGATTCGTTTTGAAGCGGAAGACGGTGCTGCGCGCCAGGACGCGGAGGTCGGGCAATTGCGAAAGCGTCCCGATCAGGCTTTCAGTAAGGCCGTCGCTGAGGTACTCATTGCCAGTATCGGAGGTCGCATTGACGAACGGTAGTACGGCAAGCGAGTCGATTTTTCGGGTTTCGGATTGCTTGCGAATGAAGTAGACGCCGACGACCGCAGCAACGACGAGCACGGCCGCCGCAATGCCGAAGATCAACTTTTTTCGCGGATTCGCGGATACGACCGCTGCTGGCAATGACGAAGACAGCGTCGCCGGGGCTAAATCAATTACTGTGGAGGCGCTCGACACAACACCGGACTGGGCGGCGCGCTGCAGCCGAGAGAGGTCGGTGCGCATATCGGTCGCGCTTTGATAGCGGAGGGCACGATCTTTCTCCAGGGCCTTGTCGAGGATGCGCTGCAGATCCGCAGAAACATTGGGATTGAAGCGCACGGCCGGGATCGGAACTGAATCGAGAATGGCCTTGAATATCTCCGCGGTGCTGCCACCGTGAAAGGGCATCGTACCGGTCGCCATCTCATAGAGAACGACGCCGAAAGAGAATAAGTCGGTGCGAGCGTCGAGATCTTTGGCGCGGGCCTGCTCGGGCGACATGTAAGAGATGGTGCCGAGCGTGGAGCCGGGGCTTGTCAGCTCATATTCATTAAAGCTGGCGGTGTTGGCCGAGGCGGCCTGGCTGTTAGACGCGGGAGGCGGCGCGAGTTTGGCCAGGCCAAAATCCAAGACCTTGGCGTGGCCGCGCTTGGTGACGAAGATGTTGGCGGGCTTGATGTCGCGGTGGACGATGCCCTGGGAATGCGCGGCATCGAGTCCGTCGGCAATCTCGATGGCCAGCGAAATCATGGTCTCGTTATCGACCGGTTTGCCGCCGATAAGGTGCTTCAGGGTTACGCCATCGAGATACTCCATGGCGATGAAAGACTGGTCGCCGTGTTTACCGATTTCGTAAATCGTGCAAATGTTGGGATGATTGAGAGCGGAGGCGGCGCGGGCCTCGCGGCGAAAGCGTTCGAGCGCCTGCGGATCTTGCGAAAGGCTATCGGGCAGAAACTTCAGGGCAACAAAGCGGCCGAGTTCGGTGTCTTCGGCTTTGAAGACCACACCCATGCCGCCGCCGCCAATTTTTTCGACAATGCGGTAGTGCGAGATGGTTTGGCCGATCATTTTATCGTCGATCCGATTCTCGTCGATCACGTTCTAGTCAATCACAGTGAAGAGCGAGGGTTTCGGAAGCCTAATATTACGGACGCGGCAGCTACCAGTCAACGAATAGAGGAACGCGGATTGCAACTCCTTGAGAAGAGTTAGAATCTCAGGGGTGCGAGATCCGGGCCATCTTAAGGCGGCGGACTCCGAGAAGAGGAGACTTATGGCAGCGCAGCCTGATGCGAAGACAGAAGAACGACCCCAGCCTGATCCCGATGAAAAACTGATTAAGGTTTTTGACAGTGAAGAGGAGTCCGAGGCGTTGGTGGTGAAGGGGTTGCTCGATTCCGCGGGGATTGAGAGCGATCTGCAATCAGCCAGCCTTTTGCAGGATGCGTTCCCGGGGCTGGGAGGCATGATCATTCAAGTGCGCGAAGAGGATGCGGAGAAGGCGCTGAAGCTGATCACCGAATCGCGGCAGGCTGCCGGCAATGCGGCTGCGGATGAAGTCGATGATGACGAGACGCAGGCTTGAGTGTGCTTGCGTGGAAACTTCCTCGGGGCTAAAGCCACAATCATTTCTTTCTTAGCGGCGTGGCTGAAAGCCGCGCCCTTTCAAATCCTCCAGCCTTTTTACTGAAGAGCGGGCAGCCATGGAGTTACGCTGTGGCCGTCCAGGTAGAAACTCACGGCGCCGTTGATGTCAGTGCGGTAGACATGGGCGCCGGATGCTTGCAAGCGCTGCAAGACGTCAGGTCGGGGAAAGCCGAACGAGGTTCGGAAGCCACACGAGATGACGGCGAAACTTGGCTTCACGGACTGCAAAATCTCTGGGGTGGTGGATGTGGCGCTGCCGTGATGTCCCACCTTCAAGAGGTCAGCGTGGGGATGGTGCAGGCTGGCGATAAGGCGCTCGACGGCTTTTTCCGCGTCACCCTCTAACAACACGGAAGTCGCACCGTAGCTGACCTGCATCACCATGGAGTCATTATTTTTGGGCTCGAGCCCTACGGGCCAGTCCTTCGGCGGAAAAAGCACATCTACTTTTGCCCCGCCTAGTTCGAATTCGTCCCCCTCCCAATGCCGCACCACTTTGATTCCTAGCGCGTGCGCTTCGGCGATCAGATTGTCGAGGGCTCGACTGGGCGGCAGCAGTCCTATCCATAATTCTTTGGGGCGGAAATCTCTGAGGACTGCGGGCATGCCTCCGATGTGGTCGGAATGGCCGTGGGAAATCGCGACGGCGTCGAGATGGGAAATGCGGCGCGTCCACAGGTAGGGCGCGACTACGTCTTCTCCGAAATCGAGTTGAGAGCCCGCGCTGAAGATGGGCCCGCCGGCGTCGATCAGCAAAGTGCGGCCTTGTGGAGTCACCAGCAGGATGGCGTCGCCTTCGCCCACGTCGATGGAAGTTATTTCAAGCACTCCTGCTCGCGTTTCTGGTTTCGGCGCGACGAAGGCCAGAGCCAGCGATGCCACGAGCAACGCGGCTAGCCCGGCTACTGCCAGCAGTGCGCGCTTGCGCACGAGTGCCATCGCGAGTATTAATGCTGCGGACGCTGCGATCATCATCACAAGTGGCGGCGTGGCTACGCGGAGATCGGCGAGGCGCAGGCCTCCTAATCCATGGACAGTGCCTGTGATCGTTTGCAGTGCCAACGTGGTCAGCAGGGCTGGGATTTTCGCGACGAGTGGAGAGACGTATCCCATGGCGATCGTCAGAATCGCTGCGGGCATTAGAAGTTGCGTGAGGGGAACAACCGCTACGTTCGCGGGTAGACCGATGGTCGTAGCGCGGTGAAAATAATAGGCCATCGGGAGAGCTAATCCCATTTGCATCACCGCCGAGACCAGAAGCAATTCGATGGCGCGCAGGCAAACCATCGCTGTGCCACGCACCAAACGCAGCGACCATGGCTTGCCGAGAAAGCGAGCGAGGCGTTCTGCGATGAGGCGAAGATCCACGCGGAGTTGCGCGACTCGCGGAGGCAGCGACGGGCCGTAATCATCGGAATCCCAGTGAGCCAGCGCCTGGCGATGAGTTGCGAAGTACGCTCCAGGAGCGGCACGCCGACTGCGGCCACGATCAGCACACAGATAAATGTCATCTGAAAACTGGCAGTGAAAAGCTGGCGCGGATCGAATACGAGCAATCCGAGCGCGGCCGCGCCGAGTGCGTTGATCATGGCGCGGTCACGATAAAGCAGGCGCGCACCCAGGTAGATCGCGCACATCAGCGTGGCTCGCCAGACTGGCGCGCCTACTTCGGTGAGAAAGGCGTAGGCGACGCAGCAGAGTATCGTCAGCAACGTGGCGGGAATGTCGGGGAGGCGAAGGCGGCGCAGCGTCCAGAAAGTGACGAATGCCAGAATGGTGACGTTCATCCCTGAGACGACCAGGATGTGATAAGTGCCGGAGCGCTGGAAATCGACTCGCGTATCGCGATCAATGAAGGCTTCTTCGCCAATGACCATGGCATCGATTAACGCGGCTTGCGGCGGAGGCCACAGCGTGTGCACTTTGGCGATGATGCTCGAATGGATGCGCGTGAGCCAAAGTTCTACGCGGCCGCCTACAAAGCCGGGCAGCAGTTGCACATCTTCAGCTTTCGCGGAACCTAGCGCGCCGATGCCGTTTGCTGCGAGGTAGCCTTGATAGTCAAAAGCGCCGGGATTGCGAAAGTTGCGAGGCAGTTTCAACTTGCCGGCAATGCGGAGGCGGTCTCCATAGTGGAACGGACGCATCGCGGACGCTCGGTCGGCGTATACGCCGAGGCGCACGCCGGCGTGCACTGGAATTTTTGTGCCGTTTTCCGTGACGATCTGTTCGGTCTCGACGTCGAGGCTCTCCCTGACTTCGTTGGGAGATGCTTCGCGTAATCTGCCTTCACGGGTTACGTGTGCTGTCATCTCGATTGGCTGGTCCGCGAATGATTGCAAGCTTGTATCGAGACTAGCCGCGAAGCCACGCAACTGAATATGAAGCGCGCCCGCGAGGAAGAACGCACCGAGAGCGAGGCTCACACTGAGGTATTTGCGCCGGCGAACGAAGTAAAGACCCGCGGCAAAAAATGCCACGGCGGCCGCTATCCACCATGACGCGGGACGCCAAGCGTAAAACCCGGCGATGATTCCCGACGAATATGCGAGAGCTGCCCAGAGCATTGGTTGGCGCGTCGGCCTGAGTTGGAATTCGCGCGGATGCGGGAGGGACGGGGGCTGCGGAAGTGGGTATGGCGACGGCATTCGTAGACCCGGTCTGAGGCGCAGCGAGACCTTCGGGACGTAATCCTCGGCAGCTCTTGTTCGTCAGCGCACTAGCTGCACGACGCTCTCCAAATGGTAGGTCTGAGGAAACAGATCGACCAGGTGAACCTCCTCGACGCGATAGCCTGCCGCGTTTAGCGGGACCAGGTCGCGAGCCAGGGTCGCAGGGTCGCACGAGACATACGTCACCCGAGGCGCGCTCAGGCTGGCAAGCGCGCGGGCAACGGAATCTCCTAATCCGCTTCGGGGCGGGTCCACAACCACAAGGTCGGCGTGCTCACGCCCGGTGTGCTCAGTGAGGTAGCGTTCGGTCTCTGCCCGCACCGCCTTTCCATTCACCGGCAGATTGTATTGCAGGTCGTTCACGGCTGTCTGTGACGACTCAACAGAAACGATGTGACGGAACGCAGTCAGGGCTGTGGAAAACAGGCCCACACCGGCATAGAGATCGAGCGCCAGATCGCCGGAACTGCCTGTCGTGACGATGCTTACAAGTTCGTCGATGAGAAAACGGTTAGTCTGGAAGAACGCTCCGGCACTGACGCGGTAAGCGCGCGTTTTCGTCTGATAACTTAGATCCGAGCCGCCGACCGCAACCAGCGGTTCCTGCACGCCTTTCTGCGGTTCGCGGAAGGCAGCTATACCTACGATTTCTGGCATGGATGCGCACAACTCCTCGGTCCACGCCCGAACGGCGGCGCGGCGAGCTTCAGGCGCGCATAAGAACTCGAGGAGCAATTTTGTGTCGTCGGCGTTGGCAAAGAATTCGACCTCACGCACGCCGTCGACTACTTTGCCCGCTCGTCCCGCTCGCCACAGGGCCGCAATGCCGTGATTGATCAGCGGCGAACTGATCGGACATTCTTCCACTGCCAGGAGTTCATGAGATGCGAACTTGAAGTATCCGGCGGCGAACTCGGGGTGCGTTCGCACCTGCAGGCGCGAACGATTGCGATAATTCCAGGGCGGCGACGGATGCACCTGGATTTCGCATTCGAGTTCAAGTTTGGCGATGCGGCGCAGATTCTCGCGCAGGATTTCCGTCTTGATCTCGAGTTGATGCTCGTAAGTGGCGTGCTGGTAGTGGCATCCGCCGCAGCGGCTGAAATACGGGCAAGGCGGCTCGACGCGGTGCGGCGAAGGTTTTACGATTTTATCAGCGTTCGCGCGGGCGAAGCCCGATTTCGATTCGGTAATAATAGCTTCGATATTTTCCCCAGCAAGTACGCGAGGAACAAACACGGCCTTGCCGCGTCCGCCTTCTTCATCAGAGGGCGAACCGGCGGGGAGGCGAGCCAGTCCGTCGCCGCCATAGACCAGCTTTTCAATGTTTAGGAGCAAGGTTTGATTCTACGGCATAAGAAGAGCCGAGCACGGTCGCCGATTGGCAATTTCCAATTACTGATACCCGACTTTCCGTTTACCTTGAGGCGACAGGGGCGAAATCTGCCCAGTCCAGATCCAGCCTTACCCAATAAGGAGCTTGCGGCGGCGGGGGAAACATAGTTGTTTTGTCCTTCTGGACATCGCGCAGTTTCAGATACACGCACGAGGCAACGGGGCCCATGGAGTAAATCTTGGTGTCTTCAACCGTGCCCTTTGCTCCGACGCTGGTTAACGACTCGAATGTACCTTGCCAGTCCACACCGCTACCATTGGTGCGCGCACATTCCTGCACCACCCCTCTGAAGGTCTTTTCGAAGGAAGCCTTGTAACCGGGGCCCTGCGGAGTTTGAAGGCTGGCTGCCGCGGCCGCTTCCAGGGTGTGAAGCTGCACTTCAAGCGGAGCTGCGTAGGCTGCCCATTTCTTCACCATGTCGAAATCCGCTCTCGAGTGCCAGGTCACCTCATCCCATTGATCGCCGATGCGGGTCATGATTTTGTCGGCGACGATCGGGTCGCGCTTACCGAAATGAGTCGCCAGAAAAGCCATGCGGTTCAGGTTCAGCATGGATACACCGTATAGCTTCTCGGACACTTCAAAACCTCGCTCGATTCTTTCCCACGACAGGTGAGGATCGTCTGGCGAGCAGGAAATCACGTAGTCCGCACTCGCAACCTCAAAGTAGAGTAAGTCGCCTTGATCTCCTCCGATGCGGTCGGCGACCTCCTGGGTGAAAGTCTCAGTGTCACCTGGCTCGCCGCTCCATTTCGGCAGTAGCCGGCTGGCGCGTACCCGCGCATAGTAGAAATAGCCCGGCTCAAACTTGAATGCCTCTTCGAAAAGAGCCCGCTTTTCGGCCGCGCCCCAGTCCTGATTTTCGGATACTCGCATCATCAGCAGATACCACTCGGGGCACTTGGGAAGATCGCTGGCTTCGTCGAGAATTCGTCTGGCCTCGGCGTTACGTTTGCCGAATAACTTCCAGCCGCTTTCGCTGACGGTGTCGGCAAAACCGTCGCCCCGTGCGTCGTCAGCGTAGCCCAGGTAAGCGGAGGCCAGCGCAACCCGCGCAGTAATCGAGGTCGGGCGCACCGTCACCCAGTGCTCCAGCCGTTGCAGCAGAAGATCCCAATCTTCTTGCGTGGCATGCACCGGATAGTCGACCGGCTCAGATAAGCCAGCGTACAGTTGCTTAATTTTCCAGATGCCGCCGGGAAACTTGGTTTTGCTCGCTCGTGCACGGTCAGCCAGACAATCAAGTTCGTCGATCCGTTCCGCTTTCAGCATGGCCCTGATTGTGCCTCGAAAATCGCGAAGGGCGTGGACGTCAGTGCTGGGGTCGCTGGCCGGGCCAGCAGCATCCTCGTCGGCAGCGCTGCATGTGCCAGGGTGCGAGGCTTGGGCAAATCGAAGTTTACTGTGCCAGTGCTGGCTTACGGCGAAGCTAGCTGTGGCAATCAGCAGGAAAACCACGGCGGCGCCCTGCAGAGCCGTCGATGAAGAATTAGGATCGACGGCAAAGAAGCTCGCGATTGATTTGGCAGACAATTTGCCGATCACGATGGCCTCCCGCTAGTGAGGATTTGTTCTTACCAATCCACAGTACTGTTGAGGTGGGGGAGCGGCAAGGTTACCTCAGTGAGAGGGCGCGATGCGACCAGGTAATGGGCGAGCACGATAGCAGGCGACGGCAATCGAACACGGTTCCACTCATGTCCAACCGCCGTGCCCGAAGCCAGTAGCCGCTCTTGTCAGCGCGGGAAATTCACACAACTAATTGCCGCCGGCGGGGTTTCATCTGGCTAGGGGATTCTGACTCGTTTAGGAGCGGGATCTCATTTAAGTTTGAGACGGGCCATGAGGCTGCAACGACCCTCATTATTTCAGCATTGTTGTCGGGCACTTCCGCAGCCAAATCATCGAGGATGAAAATGATTAGGACCTGGAAAGCTTGTGTAGCCTGGGGAAAGAGCCTGCATCGGGAGGCCGCCCTTGATTCCCTGCGCAATGTGCTGGCCGTCGTTGGAGGCGCATCGATTTTGGCCGACTTCACAACCATCAAAGTCTGGCTGATTCTGCCAATGCTTGTCCTGGCTTTTCTGATTTGGTATCTCGATTACGAGCGCCACTTTCGCGGGCAGACCGTGGACGAAGCGAAGATCCTACCCTACAGCGCTCGCCCGGCAGCCGCGCCTGAGGCCCAGGCCCATTGAAAATTGAAGCCGCCGAGTTGGCCGGTCACATCCACGACTTCCCCAACGAAGAACAAGCCCGGAACTTTGCGGCTCTCCATTGTCTTGGCTGAGAGTTCGTTGGTGTCAACGCCGCCCGCAGTTACTTCGGCTTTCTCGTAACCCTCCGTGCCCGCAGGTGAGATTGCCCAGTGATGGATTTTATTTTCCAAATCGGCCAATGCATGATTCGTCCAGGAAGCGGGCGCGTGTTCGTTTAGCCAACGGTCGGCGAGGCGATGAGGCATTAACTTGTGCAACTCCGAGCGAAGCGCGTTTAGATTTCTCGGCTCAGTCGGATCGCAAAACGCCGCTGTGACTTCGCGTCCGGGGGCGAGATCGATATCGACAAAGATCGGCCGCGGCTTCTCCCGAGGCTCATTCCAGTAGGACGAAATCTGTAGAATCGCCGGACCGCTTAGGCCCCGATGCGTGATAAGCATCTTCTCGCGAAACTGCTGACCGCTGCAGGAAGCAATCACCTCCGCCGAAACTCCCGCCAGTTCGCAGTAGTGCGAACAATCCTCTGCGTTGAGCAGCAGCGGCACGAGCCCAGGCCACGGCCCGCGGATCTCCAGCCCGAACTGCCGCGCCAGATCGTAGCCGAATGATGTTGCGCCGATTTTCGGGATCGACAAGCCGCCGCTGGCGACTACTAATGCCGGCGCTGTGAACTCCGCATCCGTGGTGCGTACGATGAAGTCTGATGTTCGCTCGACTTGATCAATTTTAGTATTCAGAAAAATGTTGACCCCGGCATCGCGACATTCGGCTTCCAGCATCCCGAGAATGTCGCGAGCGGAGCGGTCGCAGAAAAGCTGGCCTAGAGTTTTCTCGTGATAAGCAATGCCGTGCTTCTCGACCAGCGCGATGAAGTCCTGCGGTGTGTAGCGAGCCAAGGCCGACTTGGCAAAATGCGGATTCGAGGAAATAAAATTTTCCGGCTGGCAATAAAGATTGGTGAAATTGCAGCGCCCGCCGCCGGAGATCAATATCTTCTTACCCAACCGGTCGGCGCGTTCGAGTACGGCGACGCGGCGGCCGCGCTTGCCGGCTTCGATGGCGCACATCAGTCCCGCTGCGCCGCCGCCGAGAATGATTGCGTCGACGGAATGGCTCATCACATGTAAAACAGGCTGAGGCGTGGCAGGCCGTATTTTTCCAGAAGGCGCTTGTGGACGTATTGCTTTTGCAATTGCTCGATTTGTGCAGCCGCCATCTTGCGCCGGTAGGGCGCGAGTTCGCGATCGGCCTGAGCGCGCACGTTCACGATTTCTTCATCAGGCGTAGCGGCGAGCAGTGCGGCAAAAAGTTTTTCTTCGAGCACGGTTAGGTGGCGCTCCAGGTCTTCGAGCCTCGATGCCGACTTTTTGCTTTCAGTTTCCTGAGCCAAGTTGCGCAACGTGGTCGCGGATTTCCCGGCGACCGCGTGGACCGAAATTCCAGCGCTCTGCGGTAGTTTCGCCGATTCCAGAAGATCAGCATTACGACGCAGGAACGCCGCGATTGCCTCCGGCTCAAACCCTTGTCCCGCGCTCGATTTGCCCGATGCCGGTTGAACAGCCACGCCTACGGCAGCTTCCTTCATATCTTCCGCCGCCGCCAGCACTTCTTGCGAACAATAAGCAAGGCTATTCACCTTCTTGGTTTTCGCCGCACGCTGATCGTAGCGGTCAAACGCAGAATCAATTCCGCGCAAAGCTGCCTCAAGGGGGATTCCAGCGTCCTTCCATGTCTCGATCAAAGCCCAATCAAGCGTCGTCAGCAGCAATCCGCCGCCGCGCCGCCGCAGATACTGCTCTTCAATCTCGGTGAAGTAATTGAAGTAGTTGAGCTGATCGTAATTGGATTGACTCTCCACGGTAGCTCAACGGGTGGAGCGAGGGGTGACGGCGCCGCTGTTCTTCGCCGCTTTGGAAGAGATCGACGACCCCTTGGGCGCGAGTCCGGAGCGCCCAGCAACATTTCGCTCCCAAATAATGCGCAGGCCTTCGAGGGTTAGAAGATCGTCCACCGTTTTTATGTACTTCGATCCCGTGCCGATCATCGATCCCAGGCCGCCAGTGGCGAGCACCTTCGTCTCTTCGCCCATTTCCTTCAGTAAGAGTTCGAGGATGCCATCGACCAGACCGAGATAACCGTAGTAAAGGCCCGACTGTAAGCTGCCAACGGTATTGGTGCCGATCACCCGCGCGGGCTTGCGAATTTCCACTCGCGGCAGTCGAGCGGTGCGTTGAAAAAGCGCGTCCGCAGAAATGCCGATGCCGGGGCAAATCACTCCGCCGAGATATTCGCCCTTTGCCGAAACGCAATCGAACGTGGTCGCGGTGCCGAAGTCGACGATCACACACGGGCCGCCATACTTTTCAAATGCCGCCACGGCATTCACCACGCGGTCGGCGCCTACTTCCGCGGGATTGTCGTAATGCACGGGCATGCCAGTTTTCACCCCGGGTTCGATCAACAGCGGCTTGGAATTGAAGTAACGCTCACACACCTGCCGCAGCACGGGATCGAGCGGCGGCACAACCGACGAAATCACGATGCCGCGAATGGCTGACGCCTCAAGGCTCGCCATCGAAAACAAATTGCGGAACAAAACTCCGTACTCATCGACGGTACTTCCCTGCCGGGTCGCGACCCGCCAATGCGCCAACAGCCGCTCATAGTGCAGAGGCTCGCCGTCAACTTCGTTCGGACGCGGCTTCTCCGCGTGGGCAAAGACTCCCAGCACCGTATTCGTGTTGCCGACATCGAGAACAAAAAGCATGATTTGATTCGCCCGAAAAGAGCACTCAGCATTCAGCACTTAGCATTCAGCCATTATGGTCCTGCACAGGCTAAATGCTGAGTGCCGAGTGCTGAATGCTCTCATCACTTCGCTCTCACCGTTCCACTCAATATTCTCTGCAGTCCCTGCGCAGTCCGCACCTGCAGAAATCCTTGCGCATCCAGCCCTTCCGTCGTTCCTTCGATTCTCGGTGCGCTGTCTTCGATGTAGACTTTCTTACCTCGCGCCCACGAGGATTGTTCCGCAAAGCGCCGCAGAATCGGTTTCTGCGCGTCCGGCTGTTCCACCAGCGCGCGATATTCGCCGTCGAGCGATTTTAACAAAGCGGCGGCGACCTCTACGCGCGAGCATTCGCTGCCCGTCTCCATGCGCAGCGACGTCGCCTCATTCTCGATCTCTTTCGGAAAGCTTTTCTGATTTACGTTGAGCCCGATTCCCACCACGATGTGGCGGACACGCATGACTTCGGCGTGCATCTCGGCGAGAATGCCGCAAACTTTTTTTCCTTTGATCAAAACATCGTTGGGCCACTTCAGGTCCACGGTGACACGCGGTTCCACCTGCACCAAGGCCGCGCGCACGGCCAAGCCAGCAGCCAGCGTGATCACAAGCACATCCGACGGCGGCAGCGCCGGCCGCAACACGACTGAGCAATAAACGCCAGCGGAGCGCTCCGACTCCCAGGAGTTCGATCCGCGTCCGCGCCCGGCAGTCTGCTCTTCTGCGAGAAACACGCTGCCCTCGGGCGCGCCCTCGGCCGCGGCCGCCATTGCAGCGGTATTCGTTGAGCCGATCTTGTAGAAGTGGTGAAGTTGATTATCGAAGATGGTGCCGCGAACCAGCGGCCCCAGAATTTCCGGCAGCAGAAGATCTGGAACCGACTTCAGCTGATAGCCGGTCGCCGGATGTCCCGCCACATCCACGCCCAGCCCGCGAAGTTGCTGAATGAGCCGCCAGACTTCTGTGCGGTTCGAAGAAATCTCCTGCGCGATCTTCGTTCCGCTCACCACGACCGTCGCATGCTCCATCAGCAGCCGCACGAGGCGGCCGAGACGAACGTCGGTCGGCTGTTCGTGCGGCGCGGCAGACTTCGTTCGCGAAAGCCGGGTGCTTCGAGTTTTGCCTGTCTTCTTAATGCGGTGATTATGCGGGAGGAAAGGGAAAATCACAAATCGCCTGCGGAACAAGCTCAGGCCAGCGCAACTCGAAGGCTCATATCCGACGCCTGTGGCGAGTGAGTCAGCAGACCGACTGAAATGAAATCGACCCCCGCCTCGGCGTAAGCTCGAACATTTTCCAGCCGGATGCCGCCGGAACATTCCACCGGGATGGGTCGTTCCGTTCGAGCGCAAAGCTCCACGGCGCCGCGCACTTGCTCCGGAGACATGTTGTCCAAGAGGATCGCTTCAGCCCCGAAGGCTAGCGCAGCTTCCAATTCGCCGATGGTGCGCACCTCCACTTCGATCAGCTGCGAGCCGCGCCGGTTGCGTACGGCGCGCTCCAGCACGGGACCAATCCCGCCAGCGAGAGCGATGTGATTATTCTTGATCAACACTCCGTCCGAAAGATCGAGCCGATGATTCAGCCCGCCGCCGCAGCGCACCGCGTACTTATCGATCAATCGCAAGCCGGGCGCGGTCTTGCGCGTATCGAGAATGCGCGCCTTGGTGCCGGAAACTGCGTCCACAAACTTCCGCGTCAAGGTAGCGATTCCACTCATGCGCTGCAGAAAATTCAGAATCACGCGCTCGCACGAGAGAATCACCCGCGCATTATGCTGGATCACCGCCACTGACTGCCCTTTATGCAGCCTCACTCCGTCGAAGATTTCAGGATGCGTCGTCACCTCATAGTGCGAAATCACGGCGCCGTCAAGCGCGGCGTAGACATCGAGAATGCGGCCAATGCAACCGATGCCGGCGAGAATGCAATCCTGCTTTGCGAGAATCGTAGCCGACGCCCGCTGGTTGGGATCGATGCAGGCATAGCTGGTCGCATCGCTCGTCGCCCGGTCTTCGAGCAGCGCGTTCTCGATGATTGCGGTAATGCGTCTGGAATTAAAATCCATAGCAGTTGCCGGCCCTCAATTGCCAGCGAGAACCATATGGCGACAGCCGCCTCGGCTGTCCAGGCAGGATCGAGGATCCGCCTGCATCACCTTGATTCATCCAACTGGCGCTTTATTTTCTCACGCAGCCCCATAAGTTCCTGCTCACGGCGCCGCAATCCTTCTACGACCTTTTGCGGCGCTTTCGCCAGAAACTGTTCATTGCTCAACTGCCGCTGGTTGTTTCCGAATTCTTTTTCGAGCTTCTCCAACTCTTTCGACAACCTCTCGCGCTCGGCGGCAACATCGATCTTTCGTTCGTAGATCACATGAACATCAAACCGAGCCGTGCTGCGCGCTCCAGCCTGTTTGGCGAGAGAACCTTCCGCAAACGTAAGCTTCTCCACATTCGCCAGACGCTCCACTGCGCCGCGATTCTGCTCGATCATCGCGCGAATCGAGGGCTCCTGCGCATGTACCTCGATTGGAACTTTCACCTTGGGCTCAACCTTCAACTCCGCGCGCACGTTCCTCACATTCACAATCAAGTCTTGCAGGATAGCCATCTCCGTCTCGGCTCCCAGGTCAAACTGCTTCTCGTCCGCCTGCGGATAGGGCGCAAACGCAATCGACTTCAGCGGCGGCTTGCCCTCATACATCGCCTGCCAAACCTCCTCCGTAATAAAAGGCATCACCGGATGCAGCAGGCGCAACGATGCATCGAATAAGTTAACTAAATTCGCGCAAGCAATTCGCGCCTGCGCTTTATCGGCGCCTTCTTCAAAATTTAGCCGCGGCTTGATCAGTTCCAGGTACCAGTCACAGAACTCTCCCCAGAAAAAATCGTAGATGCGATTGGCCGCTTCATGAAAACGAAACGTATCAAGCGCAGCATTCACCTCGGCGGTCACACGATTGAAGCGGGAAAGAATCCAGCGGTCCTCAAGTGGAATCGCCGAGGGACGCACGCCGCGCCCCTCCTCCGGACGCAGTCCCGGCTCGATTCGATCCACATTCATAAACATGAATCGAGCGGCGTTCCAGATCTTATTCGCAAACGCGCGATACCCATCCGTGCGGCTTTCGCTGAACGCAATGTCAGTTCCCGGCGCAGCCATCGCCGCCAGCGTGAAGCGAGTCGCATCCGTGCCGAAGCGCTGAATAATCTCCAGCGGATCGATCACGTTCCCCTTGGTCTTCGACATTTTCTGCCGCTCAGCATCGCGCACCAGCGCGTGAATGTAAACCTGCCGGAAGGGCACGCTGTCGTCTTTCTTATCGGCCCAACCGCTGGCCTTCTTGATCGCAGGATCCTGTTGATGACCATCCATGAAGTGGCAGCCGAACATAATCATGCGCGCCACCCAGAAAAACAAAATCTCGTACGCCGTGATCAGCAGCGTGGTCGGATAAAACACTGCCTGATCGCGCGTCTTCTCCGGCCAACCCAAAGTTGTGAACGGCAACAGCCCAGACGAAAACCAGGTGTCGAGCACATCGGAAACCTGCTCCAGCTTCGCACCGCCGCATTTCGGACAGCTCGCCGGGGCCTCGCGCGCCACGATAATTTCTTTGCAGCCATCGCAAGTCCACGCCGGAATGCGATGTCCCCACCACAACTGCCGCGACACGCACCAGTCGTGGATGTTGTTCATCCAGTTCAAATAAATCTGTTTGTAATTCTCCGGGACGATCGTGATCTCGCCGCTCTCCACCACTTCAATCGCCTTCTGCGCCAGGGGCTGAATCTTGATGAACCATTGCTCGGAAAGTCGCGGCTCAACCACAGTTCCACAGCGTTCGCACTTGCCAAGCGCAAGCGGATGATCTTTTTCTCCAACAAGAAACCCGCCGGCCTGCAAGTCCACGAGCACCATTTTCCGCGCTTCGTAGCGATCCAGCCCGGCATACGCGCCCGCGTTTGCGTTCATGTGCGCGTGCTCGTCCATGATGTCAATCTGCGGAAGATCATGCCGCTTGCCCGCAGCGAAATCGTTGGGATCGTGCGCCGGGGTTACCTTCACCGCGCCCGTGCCAAATTCCGGCTGCGCCAGTTCGTCCGCGATAATTGGAATCTCGCGCTTCATCAGCGGCAACAAAACTTTCTTGCCATGCAGATGCGTATAGCGCTCGTCTTTTTCGTTCACCGCAACCGCGGTATCGCCGAGCATCGTCTCAGGACGCGTAGTTGCCACGGTGATGAATTCATCCGATCCAACCACCGGATAGCGAATCTCCCACAACTTCCCGACCACGTCCTCGTGCTTCACCTCGAGATCGGAAATCGCCGTCTCGCATCGTGGACACCAATTCACAATGTACTTCCCGCGATAAATCAGCCCTTCTTCGTACAGACGGACAAACACTTCGCGCACCGCGCGCGAAAGATTTTCGTCCATGGTGAAATACTCGCGGTCCCAGTCGACGGACGCGCCAAGCCGCCTCATCTGATCGAAGATCGCTCCGCCGTAAAGCTTTTTCCACTCCCAAACGCGCTCGATAAACTTCTCGCGCCCCAAGTCGCGCCGCTTCTTTCCTTCTTTCGCGAGGTCGCGCTCCACCATCATCTGCGTAGCAATACCGGCGTGGTCCGTCCCCGGCAGCCACAGCGTGATGAAGCCGCGCATGCGATGCCAGCGCACAATAATGTCCATCTGCGTCTGGTTGAGCATGTGGCCCATGTGCAGCCGGCCGGTCACGTTCGGCGGCGGCAACAGCAACGTGAATACCGGACGCGTCTCGCCCTCCGGAGGCGTCGACACGGAGAACAGTTTTTCTTTGACCCAGTATTCGGCCCAGCGCGCTTCAATCGCGCCCGGCTCGTAAGATTTTGGCAATTCGTGCGGCATGGGGAAGTCAGCAGTTAGCAATTAGCATTTGGCGATAAACCGTCCGAGCGCACGCCGCTTCCCGGGAAGGCTAATTGCCAACTGCTAAGTGCTAATCGCTGATCTTACAGGCGCGAGAAAAGAAGGGTCAAACGGATCACGGGTATATGTACAGCGACGGCAAAAGTGACCCCCTTACCTTCCGAGTTAACCTTAGCGCGGCGAGGAGCGAGGGCGAGGGACGGTGGGGGGGACGCGGGCGGGCGCGGCGCGAAGGGAGCGCAGGCCCCCCTGAGCGAGAGCGGGACAGCCGTCAGTGTGTGCCGACTTGTGTTTGCTTCTTGGCTTGCTTCGCGGCCTCTTTCGCACGCTTCTCGTCTTCTTTGATGATTCGCTTGGCTTGTTTCTTTGCGACCTCCAAGCATCCGTTCTTGAATCCGATTGCTGCAACGATGTCTACTTTCACCGGAGTATCCGGGCTGGTCATCGAGTCGTAAGCTGACTGGCAATCAGTGGGCAGGGCGCGGCTGTCCTTTGCCATTTGTTGCCCAAACGCGTAGGCCTGAAATAGCGGTATCAGTGCCTCACGCACAGCCGCGAATCGCTGTTTAGCAATGACAGCGGTCTTACATCCTTCAGCAAATGAAGGTGAGTTGTAATGTTCGCCAGCGGTCTCACAATCTTGCTCGGAAACAGGGCGACTCGCCGCCCAGTCGTATCCTGCCTTGTGTCCTACACACTCTGAAGTTTGGCAATCCCAGTCCTGGGCTTGGACGAGGACCGCTGCGAAAGGTAACAACAAAAACAAGCAGAGGCAAAGTGTGATTGGATCACTTGAGTGCGATGATACGTTGTAACAATTTCTCATACTCCTCTTCGTGACCCAAAGTGTTCCACGCGGAACGCGCATGGCCAATCTCCAACAGTAGCATCGATGAGGCCCTCATTGCCTGCTTGCTGGATTGCCGGTCCTCGCGCGGGTTGATATCCTGCATGGCCAAATGGTCATTGAGCAAGACTTGGAAGGAAAACCCACCATGGACAGGTCCGGAAAATTCTTTGTATACCGGCTGAAGGTTCGGCGCAAGCTTTAACACGTCCATTGGACGCCGATACTCCTCAGAATAGAAGTATGCTGCTGGATTGTTTTTCTTAATGAACGCTTTCGCTTCCGATTGGTCCCCTGGGGAGAGCCATTCAACCAATTTTTCCAAGGCGTCCCGTCCAACCTTTCGTTCAGCGTCTGTCTTAATCGGGTCTGTGGAAAGCTTCATGAAGAGCGGCGCAATATATTTGAACGCCATGTAATTCGCCCGCGCTGGAACGGCGGTTATAGCAATGCAGTTGATAATGTGATCGAGCATTGTCCGAATGAGAACTGAACTCAGAGGCGTCCAACCCTCCTCGCAGAGCGTGCGTATTCCACGGTGACAGAAAATAGCTGTGTAGTGTATGTTCGCCAGCGCATACGTTGATAAAGAACTGTTTTTGTCGAAACTAGCGTGGATGTCCGATGAATATTGGATTACATCGTTGTGCAGCGAAGAGAGTTTCGAGGAGAGTGGAAATCGGGCCACAGCAATGTCAAGGTTAGATGAAGTCTTGCGCGACCGCAACAGCCCCAGGGGGTGCGCGAGATCGTGCATAGCGTCATCGTCCTATAATCTGTGAAGTGCATACCAAAGACTTCTTAAAAGCATGGTGGTCTGACTGGCTCACCCGCATGAGCGCGGCCCGGTAACTGTGTCGTTGGCGTTTTTCGCACTTCTACGTTTCTAAGCGAGCGCGGCGGCGCAGAATGGTCGGACTGGGTGAAGTAACCCGTGGGTATCTGACGCAGTCCTTCAGCATTTAGGTCGCAGATGGTTCGACTACGGCTTTTCCAACGTGGCGTCAAGGGTGACGCTTCCACCAGCGGTAACCGTCATTGTCCGCTGCCACGGTCTCAGCCCTTCCTTCTCGACCGAGACTAGGTGCTCCCCCGGAGACAACTGAATTGTAGAAGGGGTGCTGCCCATAAATTTCTCGTCAACATTGATGTCACAGCCGGGAGGCGTTGACTTGATGGTCACAGTCGCAGGTTGCATCGGAACGTCGGATTCGGCATGAGGTTCCGTCTGTGAGTTGTCAGGTGCGGGTTCCTGTGGTGGTGTTGGACTGGCTGAAGTCTCCGTGTCCTGTTTACCGTCCATTGGCTTCAGCTTAACCAGAGCGTTCTTAGCATCTTCCTGTGCGACGGGAACCAAACGGCCTACCATCCGAAACTTTCCATTCAGGATAACCATCTCCAAGTAGACAGTGTCCTTCGACTTGACATCGACTTCCAAAGCCGCTTCCTTCTGGTTGGACTCAAAGTTGTGCTTCCCCGGAGCGAGTTGCAAGGACAGGTATCGCCCGTTCTTCAAACGTCCGACTTCATTCCCGTCAACGTAGATGGATGGCTTCAGAGCGGAGCCGACGTACTTTCCTTGACGATAGACAACAACTGTGCCGTCTTGTGCTGAGACTAGAAGCCCAGCGGCAAGGACGAAGATCGTCAGAATCTTGTTCATGTCTCCCTCAAGTCTGACGGAGAGGTTAGCACGAAAAGAGGTCTGTTTCTTTCCTGTTATCATGCTTCTCAACAACTGTGGGGCAAACAACGTGATATGTAAGCTGGAGGATGGACGAAATATAGCGACCATCGTAGGGACTGTAATTGCCGTCGGTGTGTCGCTCAAAAGGTACAGCCTATACTCACAGCTAAAGAACGAGACAACGTGTATTGGGAACTAGCTGTACAGTGTTTGGACGAACTCAAAGACGCAGCGGATGACTTCTACAAGAAAACGAAGTCGGAACGTCAGGACTACCATCGGAGAGACCACTTTAGACACTGAGCGATTTTCGATGGCGGCTTTTGTTCACAATGAGAGAGATTCAGGTTGACTTTCGATGGGCGGTAACGGTGCTCGTCGCCCTCTATGGAGCCTTGCTCTCAACGTACAACGCCTACATCGCACGAAAGCAGAGCAGGCATCAGATTGACGTGAAGATCACATTTGGTTGGCTTACCTATGGCCCAAGTCTCAGCGATGACATGGTAATGGTCACGGCGTCGAATCCGGGTCATCGGGCTGTGACGCTCACGAGTGTTGGTTTCCTCGTGCCTGATGGTCGTCAGTTAGCTCTCATGAGCGAGGGATCAAAGCCGCTGCCTCACCACTTGTCCGAAGGAACGAGCATTCAACACTGGATACCGCAACACGAATTGAGTCAGTCTCTTCGTAAGCAACGATGCCCAGACCCGGTAAGGCTCCGAGGTTTTTACGACGATGCTGTAGGAGCACGTCACCTGAGTAAATCTGTCTCCTTCAAGTTGAGTTGAAAATAACTCCACAGGGACGGGTGCTCACTTTTCTCTTGTCTAAAAGGCTGCTACTTCACAGCTTGGGACCCTGAGTTTGTTGCTCATGCTTTAATAGAAAGTCCTGACCCTTGTTGGTCATGATGTAGATAATCCCTTCATCAGTTTGGCCTCGTGTTCCATGAAATACGACCGTTAGATTCTTGAACTGGGACCACTCAGCAAAATGGGAAATGAAAACCGCCCCAAACCGGTTTTGCTTATTCTCTTCAGTAAAGCTCGACGGTTCACCGTATTTCTCTTTGAGCATTGCCAACGCTGCGTCCTGACAGTCTAAGCCACACGTGGGAATAGTGATATATTCAATGTTTTCGTCCACAACTTGACCCCATATATGGTCAATGGGAACTATGATTTCTGGTCGGTCCTTGGGCGGAAACAAAACGGTGACTTCGGCGGTGACAACCGGAGCGTTCAGTTTTACGGTACTAGCGTCATCCCGCCAAAAACAACGAACCGCACTGGTGTTAACAAGGTCGTAAGAAGAATTTCCGACCGGATATTTCGCACGTTTGCATTCAGGAATTGAAAACTTCTCTCCTAGATGGATACCGAAGACGGTCGTATCGACCTCTTTCGTCTTAGCCACTGTGGACGTGTCTCCCTGCTTTGATTGTGAAAACAGGATAGATGGGAAAAGGAATAGGACCGCCACCACGATTGTGGTTTTCATTAAGTGGCCTTTATTTGTGGGATTTGCTATGTTCTGCCCACAGTCTTCCGGCTTCGTCTTGCTCTTTATGAGCTTCCTGAACTTTCACGATGGCCTTTTCTTTGGCGGCTCGCCCTTTGGCTTTCATCGCTTCGGTCCCGAAGTGCTGGACACCATCCATCGCAAGATTCAGTTTACTTTTGAGTCGAGTGCATTCCTCGCATGGACTCTTCAAGACCTTCCCCGCATCTTTGACGGTGGCTGACGCATCGCACCCAAGGCTCGGGTCTGGCCGGCGGCTTCACGCCTGAAAACGGACTGGGATTCTGGCGTCCGCCACGGCATCAACACGGCAACAGTGAAATTGACTTGTCGAACTGGTGAGAACTCGTTCGGTCCACCCGTAACAGAGTTTACCCAAAGATGACCCGGCAGATAGTCGTCGTCAGGGTGTGGAATCTCACCGCAGACAGTGGTTGCGTCCTGTGCTTTGAAGTGGATTCGGGAAACGTAGTCAATGGGAACGGTCAGGGTATGTGAAGATACCGGGAGGACAACGTGGAGATGGGGAGCGGCGAAGGCTCCATGCGACAGTGAGAGGAGCAGAACAACGGTCAACGCAGTCGCTTTCTTCTGCCCGTTGACGTATGGCAGGAGGTTGGACAACAGCGACATGAGTTCACGCTTCGACATCGCTCTATTTTACCGTAGTTCTATCCCAGAAAAGTGTCACCTAAAGTATCACCACGGGGGTCAAATAGTGGCTCATGACGCCCAATGATGGCTACGGTAAAGTGTTGAAAATCCTCAACAATGGCGGGTATCCTACCGATTGAGAATCTTCCGTCCCAATTCGGTGGGCCATGCCCGTTCCTTCCTCCGCAGGATGACGGGATTGAGGAACAGTTCTAGGCGGACTGCTGAAACCCAATTGGTGGACTGCTTGACACATCCCAACATCCGCGCCCTTCGTCCGTTATGGCGACGATGAACGTGGCATTGTAGAAAAACCATCTCTCATCCACCTGCCCATCTGGCCCATAGTTGTACCAGGCGTTCTGCTCTGAGACGAACTTGATAAGACGAACGAGACCACGATTGCGGAGACGCTTCAGCGTTGCGACGATGTCGGCTGAGTCCGGACGTTCTCCGAGTGTCTTTTCCAGCGAATTGCCCCACCCCGTTATGGAATCATCGCGTTTGCCCTCGGAGTATGGACGCAGACTGACTAGGATTGTGCTTTCCAGTTTCTCGGCCTTAACTGTCATGGGTTCCCTCTATGAGCAGGTGAGTCAATCATAGCAGCGGACCTGACTGCTCAATGTCGCCTCTATTGCGTCAGCCCGTCAGCCGCGTCGCGGATCGCAAGCGAAACTCGGACGCACGAAGTTGGTGGGTCTCATCGGAGGCGTTTGCCAGGTTTCCTCTTCAGAATATCTTTGGCAGCCAGTTTCGCGAGGCCGAGGAGAATGCCGGAGTTGCTGAGAATGGCTTCCGGCCACAAGGCGTTGGCAGCTTTTTGCAGGGTTGTAAAGTCGTCAGAACTCATTTTCACGTTGACCTGCACGGTACGCTTTCCGGTAGTTTCCATCCCCCCTATCGTTACGTTGGTACTCTTCTTGTAGCAACAATACTGTTAGTACTGTTAGTACCACAGTCTCATTTATCGTGTTGGAATGGAAACTATGAAAAACCTCTCAACAGTCTCGCGGATCGTTTTCGTTGTCGCCTTCCTTTGTTACGCAAGCTGTCTGGCACAGCAAGCGAGCAGAAAACCTGACGGCGTAAAAGGCGCGACGTGGGAATCGACATTCGACTTCGACAATGAACTGTATCCTTCGTTTGTGCTCTCGATGGGCGGGAGAACCCTCAACGCTCCGAGCGATCCACATTTCTTCGGTGACCCACTCGGTCTGGCGCGAGTCTTGATCCGACCAACGATGCCGAATGCGAAGGTGCATGTCGAGGTTCAAGTTGAAGGATTCGCGGGCTTGAGCGCTATGGACGCAACTTTAGGCGAGGCTGGACAAGAGTACGTTATTTCGCCAGCGCTTCGATGGAACTACTCGCGACTAGAGAACGTGAATCAGTCTGTCCCGGCAAACGTAACCTACAAGGTCAGCGTCAATGGTACAGCGGGACAGCAAACACGCCCAATTCGCGTTCGCTCCGTAAACGACGTTCCGTTTGAAATCGACCTCCCAGATGGAAAACAAACTGATCTGTCATTCCTTTTCGCCGGTTATGTGAACGAGAGTCATCCCTTCGTTGAGACGCTGCTTCAGGAAGCATTGCAATACCAAGCCGTGAATAGCTTTGTCGGTTATCAGGGCGGACCCGATGCAGTCCGGTTACAGGTGTTTGCTCTGTGGAACGTCTTGCAGCGACGCAACCTGCATTACTCCAACATCGCAACCGCTTCAGCATCATCCCCGAGCGGCACCGTACATAGTCAAGCGGTTCGATTCATGGACCAAAGCATCACGGCACAGCAAGCAAACTGCGTTGACGGCTCCGTGCTCTTCGCATCCCTCATGTATAAGATCGGCATTCAGCCGCTCTTGGTAGTCAAGCCGGGCCATATGTTCGTCGGCTACTATCTCGATCCAGACCATAAAGAGTTTGAATTCCTTGAGACCACCATGCTTGGAACAGGTCAGCCCAGCCTCTTGCAAAATGCAGCTTTCTCTTGGCTGAACCAACCTCTGGCCAGCGAGTCTTACCGAGAATTCATTCAGGCGGTCCAGGTAGCGAGTAACGTCTACACCCAAGAAGTCGGCCCAGCACTTCAGCAACACACTCTGCATTATCTAATGATTGACGTTGCGAAGGCTCGGCAGGCGGGCATCAACGCGATCCCGCACAAAGAGCAAACACAATGATCTGATTCTAGGCCCGTAGAAAAGAGCCGGTCTGCTTACGATACCCGCTGAAGGCCAACCAATTTCGCCAAAGCCTTCCAATGCCGTGGATGCGGACGGTACCCCTCGCGGATGCGGCCAGCGTACCAGCGCGATATTCCAATCCGTTTTGCAATGGCCGTCGCTGACGCTTGCGCAAGTGCTGGCTGAACTTTCTCTGAAAACGCCTGTGCGGTGAGCCATGCGGGTTGCTTCGCGGGATTCCAAGCAGCCCGCGCCTGCGCGTGCTTACGATGCGTTGCCGCTTCTTTGGCAATTGCTTCCGGGGTGTGTCCGGCAACCCGTCCCGCTCGTGCGACCTCCACGAGGCGCTTCGTTGCAACATCAACGTCGCATTTAGAGCAGTTTACAGACTTGGCTTTAACTGGTTTGCCACACCCACGGCAGACCCTCTCGGGTTTGGGAGCCTTGACCGATGGAACGTCAGTTCCCTTAACTGCGCGCTTGGTGCGTTGAGTAAGGCGAGTCGCAATTCCGCGTCGAGCAAGAATTGACGCAGGCCTGGAAATCGAGGACCAAATCTCTTGCGCGACATATTCTGCGACCGGAGCAACGAGTTTGCTCCACGTGTCCGAAGTGTGGGCAAGTTTGATTGCCAAGGCTGACACCAACCGGCAGTTCCCATTGCGATCTTCCCAAAAGTCCGATTTGCGAAGAGGCTCATTCTGAACCCAATTAAGAACGAACGCGTCCACCTTGGGGCGGCAGACTTCCATCAGGTCGCAAGCGAGGGAGTCTCTGTTAGGGGTATCCACATGGAGCACGCCTATACCTGGATCGAGGCCCATTGCAGCCGCAGAAAGGCGCGATTCACTTTCCAAAAGTGCGTACAGAAAATTGAGCAGGGCATTCGGCGGACTAGATGCTAGACGCGGGCTGTGGGTCAAAGGTGAGATGCGGGAGCCGAAGCGCTTCCAATGTTCAGGTACGCGGCGCTCGTCGTTACGCGGCCAGACAATCGGAACATTAGCCCACGTCTGCCAATACGCCTTTGCTCCAAGGGCTTCGATGAGCGTTACACGGTCGAGGCTCTCGGCGCTCGGTAGTGCGTCTCTGAATCGAGCAATTGCGTCTGCTGTTGTTGAATCGTGCAGCATGTCACGAACGACCATCTCCTGCCCGGCGAGTTTCTGCGAGATGAGTTCTTTGGAAATCTTGAGCGCTTTCCCGTTGCCGAGTGCCAGCGCTTGCGCTCTGCGGAGCTTGGAATCCGACGGAGCGACCGGGCCAGTGACCGCGAGCACCTTACCTCTGCGGTCAAGCATGACGAACGCTGCACCTTGATCCGCAAGCCAGCGCACGGCTTCAAGCGTGATGAAGCCGTCGCTCCCGATCATTACCAGCCTCTTCAGGCCATGATTTACACGGGGCAGGCGGATGGTTCGGCGCTCGTCCGCGATTCCATCGTGCAGGAGCAAATGACCGGCGTTGACCTGGACGCGGATGCCGTAGCCATTCAAAACAAGGACGCCTGATTTGCGGATTGCGTGCGGGTGCGGTAGGGTGTGCGAAGCTGCCATCGGAGGTTCCTTCTCTCTTGGCGGTCAGGGCTGTTTCGCCTGCTCTAACAGGCGGGCAGCCCGCTTAAGTTGCTGAATTCATTATACTTTATCAGCTATGGCAATGACAGAGCAGGACAAACTAAATCTGCGGCGCCTCGGTTGCACACTTCAACCGCGCCAAAATCTCCTCTGTGTCAAATGGACAGACATGGATCGGGCACAGGCTCTTGCTGCAACCATTCTCGTGAGAAGCACATATACGAAATGCGCCACTGGACCGTTGCTGTGTTTGGCGTTGGAGATTTCTCCTACGCGTGCGCTTGCTCACTATTCGTACTTCCCATTCAATGTGAAGAACCAGGCTCATGGGAAATACCTGTCCTCGCTCGCACAGACGGGGCGGTTACAGCTCAATTTTCTCGCGCGTGGACGCGCGATCTTTCGCGAATGCGATCTGACCCCCGCAGAGTGCAGGCGGATAAAGGAACAGTTGGCCGAGGCTTTGGAAGCATGGAAGACCTGTGCGGCTAGCTATAGTTTCGCGGGTGCCGTGTCGGAGTTCGAGAACACAGTCCGAGTCCCACAGTTTTTCGAGCGAGCGATGTCAGACAGCGAGCTTATCGAAGCGCTGCAATCGGTCAAGATGAAGGCAGATAAGGTTTCTGTTGAAAAGCGGGCTTTGGCCCATCAAGTCGTTCGCGGTCTTGTGGATGTTCTGATGAGTCGATGGGGCGACTATGTACGCAAACAGATAGAGACGCTACCTAAAGACCGGACGGCTCTCTTGTTCATGTTCGACTTCCTGCGAGTGTTCGGTGACGATTATGACCGCATCGTGGAATTCTTCGCGGACGGCATAGCCGGGAGTGTCGAAGAGGAAGTTCTTAGAAAATCCAGCGATTGGCCCTCCAAATTGGACGCCATTCTTAAGCTCATTGATCGAATGAACTCTGCGCCTCAAGCTGAACAAGAAAAGGTTCGCTCTGATTTATCTGAGGCCGTTGGCAGTGCACTTAGCGACCTTGGGAGCGGTCGAGGACCTTCTCTCTCGATGCTTCAGAATATGCTTCTTCCGTTGCGTCCGCTTTTGCTAGGTCAGCCGGGCAGACCCCCTAAGGATTATTCACGGGAACACGAGTGGAAGGTTTCAGGACTGTCATGGAGCGACGTTGCGACACAACATCTCATAGAGAACACTGAGACGCGGGCTGAGTTCGGCGGACGCGAGTTTGCATCTCTGACCTTTGAACAGAAGGAAAACCTTAGAAATCGAATTCGTGCGGGCGTTACAAGCTTCGCGGAAAGAGCGGGGAAGCCACTTCCCAGGCGCTAAGGATTACATCGGGTGACTCTCAGACCCGCAGGAAATCCGGCAGAAATCCTGCATAGCAGAAAATCAATCTAGAATTCTGCACCCTCAAACAATCGCAAGTCTTTTTCTGCTCCGCACGGAACTCCGGCAGTTTGTCTGCAATTTACAGCTCCAATTCTTTCTCTTACTGTCGCAGACGTAGGTGATCGAATGCCTTCAAAGCGGAGGTCAACCCGCCGGTCAAAGCAATCGAGGCGAACAAGCAAGCCTCGCGCGACTCCTGTGTCGCAGCTTTCAGAGCGCAGCTTCGCCGCCCGCGAGCGTTCTATCCGTGCGCTGTGGGATATTCGCCATGGAGCTTCGCCCTCTCAGGCTGCACGCGACAATGAGGTAACCACACGAACAATCAGAAAATATGTCGGTGCAGCACTGTTGCAGGATCGTCCGGGCGGGCGAATCCACGCGACCAAGAGCGACCGCTATATACGATACCTGCAAATTCCAGGCCCGCACGGTCCAATCGAAATAGCGGTTCACGGATCAAAAGAGGCCAGCGAGGTTGCAAGATACAAGAGCGCTGTTAACCGATTCCTTCGCGGCGACCGAAATGCGCTGGCTGAGTGGCACGGAAGAAAGATCGCAGGCGTTGACCTGATAACAGCAGGGCGCACGTTAAAGGAACTAGCTGAAAAAGATCTACTTCCCTATTCTCTCTATCGTTCGCTATCAGGCGGCGCGGCATGATTCCGTTGCCACGTCGTAAACGTCGGCGTTGCGCGCTTTGCGGATCATGTAAAGGCGTTCAAGGAAACCACATCGGCGGACGGAATCATCTTGCATGGCTCACGATGCCATTTTGCGGCGAGTGTCACACACGCTTTCATGTTATGGCACAGCAAGCAGGACTACAGCTTGAATACACAGACGATCCATTCGAGCGCATTAGGCGTGCTCTGGCATTTATGCAGATTTCCGCATGGATGCTGCTGGAACAGATGGAGAAAGAAATTCATGCAGATCGCGAGCAAGTGAAGCAATTGAAGCGTCGCAAACAGAAATGAAGGCAATGATTATGATTCAGACTCACGACATTTTTCTCCGCGCTTTTGCGGTTGTACGCGATAGGAAGAAAAAGCGCAAAAACACCTCTAAGTGTGGTACCCGTGCAAATGACGAGTCCAAGTGGGCAGAAAGCGCACTCGTGTTTGATACGGAAACCAGAATCACGGCAGATCAATCTCTGACCTTCGGCGTCTATCGGCTCTGCAAACTAGAGAACGACAGTTACGTGGTCACGGAAGAGGGAATCTTCTATGCCGACAATCTACCCGGAAAAGAGCGCAAGGCGCTCCATACCTACATACGCACGGCTGTTTCTGATGTTGCATCCTTCCCACCACGATTCCCGCTGTATTCTCGCTCCGACTTCATGAAAAGAGTGTTCTGGCCAGCAATCAGGCGTAATGGCGCTTTAGTCTGCGGTTTTAATCTTTCCTTTGATCTGGCAAGGCTCGCTCTAACGTGGAGCAAAAGCGAGAAAAATGAGTGGTCACTCACCATGTCGCAGTACCGTGACGGCTCTGAGAACCGGAACTATCCTCGCGTTCTTATCAAACCGATAGACAGCAAGAAAGCATTCATCAAACTTGCACGGCCCTGGAAATCGAAGAAATGGAATCATTACGGCGACATGCATTTCCTCGATCTGCGCACGCTCGGATGGTCGCTATTTAACAAACCATTTTCGCTCGGGACACTTTGCAAAGAACTCAGAACCAAGCATCAGAAACTCGACCATGAGCCGACTGGCGAGGTTACGCCTGAAGAAATTGAATATGCACGACAGGATGGGCGCTGCACGGTGGACGCGCTCAACGCGCTAAAGCAGGAATTTGACCAACATCCTATCGACCTGAAACCCCACAACGCATATTCTCCAGCATCCGTTGCCAAAGCATATTTAGATCAAATGGGAATCGTCACGCCAGCGGAAAAGTTCACCATTCCTAACAAAGTACTCGGCATTGCCATGCAGAGCTATTACGGCGGACGCTCCGAAACACGCATACGTTGCGCAGATGTGCCCGTCGTGCCCGTGGATTTTACCAGCGAATATCCAACCTGTTGCGCTCTTTTGGGTCTGTTCGATGTTCTAGCCGCCAAGCGTGTGAGTTTTGACGATGATACAGAGAATGTCCGCAACTTCCTAGAACGCATTACGCTCGAACGTTGCTTTGATCCAGCGATGTGGGGCCGGAGCAAGTTCTTTGCCCTGGTGAAACCTGATAACGACATCCTGCCCGTGCGTACCGTGTACAACGAAGTCACCCAGAATATCGGGAACAACTACCTCACGTCCGACACGCCGATGTGGTTTGCTGGTCCCGACCTGATTGCATCTGCGATCCGTACAGGAAAGGTGCCGCACATCATTCGCGCTGTCCGCATGGTGCCGCATGGCAAGCAAGCTGGAATGCGGAGTGTAAACCTTCGCGGCATGGTTGAGATTGATCCGCACAAGGACGATTTATTTTGCAAAGTAATCGAACAACGGAAACTGCACAAATCGGACGAAGCGCTCTATTACTGGCTCAAGATTTTCGCAAATGCCATCTACGGATTTTTTGTTGAATTGAATCCTGCAATCAAAAATAGGAACGTACCTGTTAGCGTATTTTCAGGCGAGAAACACTTTCCCGACGAGTCAGACGTAATCGAGAAATCTGGACGTTGGTTCTTTCCACCGTTGGCTTCACTCATCACGTCTGGCGGACGCCTGCTGCTCGCCATGACCGAGGCGTGTGTAAAAGAAAAGCGCGGCAGTTATCTATTTTGCGACACAGATTCGCTCGCAATCGTCGCCTCCAAGCGTGGCGGATCGCTCTGTATTCCAGGCAGCGAAGGCGTCCGGATTCTATCGTGGGCTGAAGTGCGGGCCATTGTTGACAAATTCGCAGCGCTGAATCCCTACAACCGCAAACTCGTAAAAGGTTCGATTCTGAATGTTGTGGATGCAAACTATGTGGATTCCGACCCGAAGAATCCGCAGCGCCAGTTGCATGGCTACAGCATCGCGGCGAAACGTTATGCTCTGTACGAAAAGATCGGCGAGAAACACATCAAGATCGTTGATCCGAAAGCGCATGGCATCGGATTCCTGTATCCGCCCAAAGATTCGCCGAAGACCTGGAAACAAGACGTGCCGCAATGGATTTACGAGATGTGGGATTACATCGTGCGAGGCGCCCTCAAACTGAAACGCAAAGCACCATCGTGGCTCGACATCCCGCAGATGATGCGTCTCACCATCACAACGTACAACGTTCTAGAAATGCTCGGAGAATGGGAAATCGCTCGCCCGTACAACTTTCTTTTCTTGCCGATGATAGATCGAACGTTTGGCTATGCGTTTTACAGACGAGCAGACGAAAAGGTCTTGCTGGTCGCCGCGTTTTCGTCAAAGCAAGAGTGCTGGTTTGACACGAAATGCGTGAATATTTACAGCGGCAAGAAGTACAGAATGGTGGACTGCACGAAAGAAAAGAATCCTCCGTACAACGTGGTCTTTCCTTCGCAATTCGCACGCCTGCTGATCGAATACCAGGAGCATCCCGAAGCTAAGAGCCTAGCGCCCGATGGCACGCCATGTGCGGCAGACACGAGCGGACTGCTACAGCGTGCCCATGTCATTGCCGGAGAGTTTCGTTATGTGGGCAAGGAAACAGATCGCAAATGGGAGGAAGGTGACGATCCCAGCCTGTGGGAGTTCAAGACTACCGAGTACGGACGCGCGAGAAGAGTAGTCGCGAGTGAAGAGGTAAAGAGCGACATAACGAAAATTGGCATCAAGAAGTGTGCCCGCGAGAGCGGATTCACGCGTATTTTCATCAGGAAATTACTTCGCGGATTGCCCGTAAAACGCAACTCGTACAATGAATTCGTGCGATGGCTTGAGAGCTGCAAATCAAAAAGCTAGCGCCACAAAACCCTGCCATGGGCGGCTCGTGTTCCATACCTTCTAGCTCTCCGATGAACACTGGAAAGGCCGCCCCGGTACAAGTTACCAACGCCGTTGGGCGGTGGATGGTTTCCAACAGACGGCCCGGCTGGGTCTTTCATTTACTGGCGGTCGAAAATTCGCGCGAAGCCAATTGCGAAATCATCTTCCGAAATCCATTCGCGTGTGGTCATCCAGATTTCATCTATGCAATCGGGCACAGCCATATCGGGCATAAGAGCTGGTATGTCCCCCTCGTGTAAAGTCTTGCCATAAAAATCGAGCAGAACCACCCTACGTGCGTTTTCGTAGCCGACAAACTTTGGCGCGGCTGCCGCAAGCTGCTGTGCCATTACGGTCGCGGTATGGGCCGAAACCTCAGTACCTGTAAAATCCTCAATCCTCATTGGTGACTGTTGAATCACTGTAATTCCCAATCTGTCTTCGTGCTCGCCCGATATGCCGAATGCCCAGCCAACTGGAACTGGCCGCCGTATTGGGAGCCGCGCACTATCTAGGCTGAGTAGAACAGTCCCAATCTCGGCTGCAACGCGGCGGGTGTCATGCTGGTTAAGTATTTCTAGCTCTGTGCCCGAAATGCACAATGCGTAGCTGGCGTCTTGAAACCTGCCCCTAGTGATTTGCCAAATGGTCTCCGCGAACTGGTGTTCATTTTCGTGCCGCTGAATGTAGCTGGGTGGCCACACTACAGACTTCCTTTCGATGACCATCTGATTGCCCGTGTGCTTATCGGTTACTAGGACTTCGGGTTGCTTCGCAGTTTGACTACCAACCCGCGTTATATCAAGACAATCTGAACGAACGTATTGAGACCCTTGCCTTCGGTTGTACTCTGCAACAAAATCCGCAAGCCCTTCGTACCATTCGCATTTTCCGCGCCGCTGATAGTGATTGAACACTCCTAGCTCCTGCCGCCGTTGGGGCTTTCTATTTGCTACTGCGCTTGTATCCACCGCCCTTGTAGGCCCGGCGCACGGCTGGTTTCTCATGCGTCTCCGGTAACCAATCGCCGCCATAGTTCTTCGCAACGCACAACCGGCCACACTGGCATTTAGCAGTTGGTACCGGGCCGGAGTTTTCCGCGTACGCAGCGGTCAGCTTCCGCTTTGTTTCATCGCTAAAACCTAAATTGCACAACCTGCTCACTTCTTCGTCCCTACTACTGCACGCTTGGCAAACTCGTTCAGCACAAGCGCCGATAGCTCCTGTGCTTTTGCAATTGGTATTTCCCCACTGGCAGGAATATCCAGCGTGAAGTCGGCCATAGATTGAAAGCCTTGCGGAATCTTTTTCTCGCCAATCACTACCAGCCCGGTGTAAGTACCGGAGGAATCCGTCAATTTCCACTCGACCAACTGGCCCACGTTCAAGAATCTTCCTTTCAATTCCGGCGTGACCCTTGGGTCGGGCAGTGAAACAAATTTGAACTCTACCATTGGCTTTCCTTTCCAATACTTTAGAGACCTAGATGGACCTTGATTATTGGGCCGTATTGTTCCCACAGGGTTGTGAGATCCGCTGCGGTGGTGATGGCGGTCGGAAGCCATGCCACGGCAGCTTTAAGCACTCCCTTGGAACGTTGCTCAGGTTTTTTCGCGCCCTGTTCCACAATAGTTGATAGCGCCTGCACAACTTCCTGCTTGTCAGAATCTGGTAGGGTTGCGTTGGAAACAACTGCCTGCGTTAGCTGTTCAATCGCCCGCGCAAATTCCCGCTCCGCCTCGCTGCCTCCCGAGATCGACTGTAAGGCCGCGTGAATCGTGCCTACCTGTGATCCCAGATTTAGGTTGGCAACGTTGCTGTTTTGGATGTAGATCGGACGATTCGCGCCGCGCAAATCATCGTCTAGTTCGGGAATGGGTTGCATATCGCAGCCAACAACCCGGCGTGCCTGTAGTTCTCCATCGACTAGAACGTTGTGAACAAACTCACCCATAATGCTCGGTGCGTCGTCAACGGCTTGTACTGTGCCGGGGCGCATCGCTATGGTCCCCACGAGCACGCGGCGACCCGGACCGAAGCGATTCTTTTTAGGAGGCTTTGCCATTTTGTCTATCTTCGGCCAGTCGCGCGGCCCGTTGGCAGCTTTATCTTCTTAACTGTGCCATGCCCGCCACATTTCGCGCACATTTCATTCTCAGTTTTGGATGGCCCCTTGTTGTCGAATTTGAGTTTTTGTACCGTACCCTTGCCTTTGCATTCGGGGCATTCCATGTACAGGATTTTAGCACTGCCCTTCGTAATCTCCGCGCGGAACGCGGGGCGCGTAGTGTCCTCATTTACCTTGCATAAGAGTGGTGGTGGCGAGAGAATTAGGGTATGGCTGCTGTTTATTTCAGAATCGAAGCGCACACAAGGGGAACGACGTAGGTGCTGGGGTGATCTCGACGATTTTCTCTGATCTTGATTTGGCGAAGCAGTACAAGCAAAGCCTCATCGAACAGCGGGAATATTCGGCGGCTGATATTCAGATTGTTAGTAGAATCAAAATTAATAACCCTCTTGGGTCTTGGAGAACGCTATGATGCCGACCACAGACAACGAAGGCAAGGCGCTTCAACTGTAGGACGCGCACGCCAAGAAAACGATTTGACGCCAGAGTCAACTTACGAAAACAGCGATTACACTCATTTGACCAAGTTGTGAGCAATCCCGAATCCCCGCGCCCTGCGCTCCCCTCGCGCCGCGCCCGCCCGCGTCCCCCCCACCGTCCCTCGCCCTCGCTCCTCGCCGCGCTAAGGTTAACTCGGAAGGTAAGGGGGTCACTTTTGCCGTCGCTGTACATATACCCGTCAAACGGATCACGGGGTGAGAACAGGACGGGACGGAATATGCACCCCCAGGCCTGTGCGTCGGAGTAACAGTCTAAGGAACGTCGAACCCCTTCGGGAATTGGTCTGAGTCGCGCTTCTCTCCTGCCCCAGGGGGTACCTTTGCTTCGCTTGCGGCGTGGACGCTGTACCCCATCGTGCTGAGTAACCTGGCCGCTGCCAGGACGAGTGTGTCAAACCTCTCTTGGTCTACTCTGTTGAGCTGATGCCTTAGATTCGGCACCCACCACATATTGAAAAAAGAGTCGAGATAAGCATTCCACTCAGAATCTGCAAACGGGAAACGAAAGCCCGGTCTCTCAGATACTTCGGCGGAAAAGCGAAGCAACTGTTCTGCGAAGTTGTTAATAAGAAATTCAGCGTCGACCTCGGCGCGAAACAAGGCATTTGCGACCCAAGCCCTCTTAGCTTCATGCTTAGCTGCTGGCCAAATTGGGGGCTTACTGCCGTTGACGATGAACAACTTTGTCATCTTGCACATCAACATCCGGATGTCTGCAAGCGGGTAAAACGGGGTGTATCGAGGTTTGGCAAGCTGGGATTTGGGAAGTTTGTATTTGTACATCTCTGAAACAAAGTCCTTGGGCGCAGCCCCATCCCATTTCCTCTCTTGAATCGAGGGTCGTTTAGGATCGGGTATCGCGGGAAAATGCTCGTCGAACTTGCGGGCGCTATCAGTCACAAGCTGCCAATACGCGGTCGTCGAAAAAGCTTCGACGAAATCGGCGTGAAACGATGCCACCACCTGCAGACGCTGAGATACTGACGGCGAAGGCATCGCCGAAAATAGAGTCTGGTCGGGTCCCATCCTCTCCAAGAGACTCCCCTTGTCCCGCGAGCAAATCACAAAACATACGCCCGCGCCTACTTCGGACGCCAACACCGAGTCTTCAGCGCTAGAACCTAGCAGCGCTTGCAAGCGGAACACTTTCTCCCTCCACACCTGCCAGCAATCCAGCGCGAAGCGTCTGCGTGCTGATTGGTATTCCGATTCAGAACTGCACATTCCATGCAGCGAGAGTCGGATGAGGTTAGTATCTATCTCTAGAAGTCCACCGACTCGCGCGGCTGAACTCTCTAGGTTACGTGGATCGAGCAAGCGCTGGATCGCATCGAGGCGCGCGTCCGCAGAAGCGAGAACACGGCCTAAGTGAAAAAGGCAGGCAAAATAGAAATTAGTCGCTTCCTCTACGACGATGTGGGCGAGAACATCGTATGGACTAGGTTTGAAGTACTCTTTCCCTTCGCCTTCTGGCTTCCATCGACGGACCTCCGTACCATCGTGTCCGTCTCTGAGTGGTGATTGGGGCCGACTAGGTTCCCCTCCTTGGAGGCCATGTCTTGGGATGGGAGTTTGTAGCAGGTCGGAACTTAAAATCCATTTTGCGAGTGGGTCGTTCGCAAGTATTTCGGGAAGCATCGCATCGCGCGCCGAAAGCAGCACATCTCGGATCGTGCCACTCTTGGTTTTTATAGGGGAAAAATTAAGCATTTTTAGTCTCGGCTAGCAGCTTTCGAAACTCAGGACCTCCGAACCAATCTTTCAGCGCCGTGCGTAGTTTTAACTCTGGCAGGTTCAAAAGGTCGTTTAGTCCGACGAACCAACCGTAAGTATCGTTTAGGTCACGGAAAAACACGAAGCACGGATGAGATGTTGGAGGGAGATCAAACCGACGCAAGACCTTTTGGATTTCCATCGTATGGTGAAATTGGTCGTGAGAAAATGAGAATAAATCCGCAGGGGAATGTAGCTTGCCATCAATCTCAAGGACCGGTGCATTCTTGATGCTCTCAAATTCTGCAGGTAGCGGCTTCCTACTAAGCATTTTTTCTTCTTCAGCCGTGAGTTTGAGCACGACAACGCTGATTGACGACGATGGTATGAAGTATGCCAAAGCAGAAATAGACTATGAACCCAAATTTCATGAGCAGCGATTTGATTTTGAAGTTCCTTTTCGGATGTTTGCCGAGCCGGTGGTAGGTTAACCTCAATGCTTATCGAGCAGTTCGCAAGCGGAGATTCCTATTCGACACCGGATTCGCTATATAGCCTGCCGAGGCATAGATGGTATGTGATTAAGGAGGCCTTTTCTCCCGAACTTTTTAATTTGGCTATTAGTACCTCGTCCACAGCGAAGGGCGACCTCGTGATTGACCCATTTTGTGGAAGCGGAACGCTCCCTCTAACATCTTCCTTTCTCGGGTATCGATCAATCGGCGTTGAAGTGAATCCGTTTCTCGCATTCGTAGCTCGAACGAAACTGTCGGTTTGTAACCCGCAATCTCTTGAGCGAGCCGCGCTGTCGATATTGCCATCAATAAGATGTGGCACACCATCGCCACTTGAGGGACTGTCCACCTTTTGCAGACGACGGGAGTCGGACAAGTGGCTATTCAATCGCTCCGTCCTACGGTCATTCGAGGGGGGGTGGCAAGCAAGCGAATCAGTGAGCGGGCCGGCGAAGAACATCGTCAGGCTAATGCTCGTCAGAGCAGCGATGGAGAATTGCAATGCGGTCGCTGACGGTAAGTGTCTCCGTTACCGTAAGGAGTGGAAGGACAATCCTTACGGTAGACAGGACTTTCTTGATAGCTTTGACTCTTGGGTTGTGAAGGCCCGAGATGATCTGAAAGACTTGCCGATTCATGGAAGCGCGTCGATCATAAACGGGGACGCCCGTAAGGTCCTAAGCTCTCTAAAACCAAAATGCGTAAGCCTGTGTGTGACCTCTCCCCCCTATTTGAATTCATTCGATTATTCAGACGTTTACCGACCTGAGACATTCCTCATAAAGGCAGTCCATTCCAACAAAGACCTTCGGAAAGTGCGACTGGCAAGTGTGCGTTCTCACGTGCAGGTAAAGTGGCCCAAGCCCAAACTAAACAGGTTTGGCTCTCTTTACAACCAAACAAGAAAGCAACTCGCCACGAAAGAAGGCGGGTTTTGGGATCCACGCATTCCCCAGATGGTTCAAGCATACTTTGAGGATATGCATGGTGTCCTGAAAGATCTGCTGGCTGTTTCATCCAAAAAGTCTAGGGTTTGGCTCATCGTATCCACCTCGGCGTATGCTGGGGTCGAAATTCCCGTGGATATGATTCTCGCGCAAATAGGGGAAAGAGTTGGATGGTTTCTTCAGGAAATTGCGACGCTTCGTGACCTTCGAGCCTCAGGTCAGCATGCGATCCGAGTTCCAGGCGAAGACGTCCAACCTTTTCACCTCCGCGAAAGCGCGGTAATCCTCAGTGCGGAGCCGCTGCGAAAGGGAAGTACGAAGCCCCGAGATGCCCGAAGCTCCAACCAGTGATTTAATGGCCCGCGCTTGAAAATCGCCACTGCAAGTTATGCAACCTTCGTAGCAGCCTGCTATTCCCTACCTTCCACCTTGTCGTGGCATTTTTCTGTCCAAACCGAAGAGCTGCCAGAAACACCTCAATGCCTCGGACATCTGCTTTAACATTGGGATGGTCTTCTCTGGCATTTGATAAAAGTGCGGACCGAATCATGCGTCCGTACGTGTCCAAGAGTTCAACTCCCGCTCTCAACCGAAAGAATTCAGACTCAATCGGTGGTGCTGAACCCGCTATTTCTCCTTCGCCAGCCCGGCACTTTGGGCAGGGAGGGCCAATTCGACTTCCAATTGCGACGGCTGCAAGACTCTTAGCTGAGGGAAACGCGCCTCAATGAACGGGCGAAACTTAAGTAGCAGAGCCCGGTCACGTGTTAAGAACACCTCGCACCCATTACACCCCGCCTGCGTAATGTGCTCGGCGTCCCGTCTACTGAGCCCATAGCCCTGAAGCTCGGCCAGTATCTTCTCATCCTGAACATCCGATACCAAAGGACTCGAAACGACACTTCCGAAAGGATCGACCATCTCTTCAGAGTTGCCATAATGTCGTTCATCGAGTGGGACTGGCTCCAAAGCCTCATAATCTGCGGCGAGAAGCCGCAACTGGTCAGCATTCCGTGTCTGTTCCAACTCCCGCAGGTTGACACGTGATCGGTACATTACAACACGGCCATCAGCATGCTGCTTGAGGAGTAATCTCAGAGCGTCCAATTCGGCACGTACCTCGGGCTGATTGGCATGCCTCTCGACATTGTGAGACAACGTATCGGTGTCACAGTAGATGCGCATCTACGAATTCTCGGTCTAGCAAAGATCCGCCTGTTGTTTAGATGCCGGTGGAGACCTGTCGGTCACAACCAGGGGGTGCATATTCCGTCCGCCGGTTATGCGGCATAATGGGTAAGGTGGCGCAGAACGGAAAATAATCGCCAGCACCTTAAAGAGTGCGAAGAGATGGATCTGCTCGACAACGCCGTCGAATCGATACAGGTAGGAGTGGAGGATTATGCCACTGGGACCCGGCCTAGATTGCTGTCTGCTGTGCGCAATATCCACGCGGGAATTCTCCTCCTTTACAAAGAGGCTTTGAGGCGTGATTCGCCGGATGATAGTGATGAAGTGCTCTTGAAGGCTAGAAATCTTCCATCCCGGGATTCGACCGGAAAGTTAGTAATCGTTGGTGTTGGAAAGAAAACGGTCGACGTTCAGCAAATCAAAGAGCGGTTCGAAGGATTGGGAATAAACACTGATTGGAGCCGCTTCGATCGCATAAACGAAGTTCGAAATGACGTAGAACATTTGTATCCCCAGCTCGACCAAAAGGCTCTGGCTGGCCTAATCAGCGATTCATTCTTGATTATCCGTGACTTCATTGCAGAGGAACTTAAGGACGATCCGAGGGAACTTCTAGGCGAGGCGTCATGGAAAGCGATGTTGGACGTTTCAACGGTTTACGAGAAGGAAAAGCAGGAATGTGCGAAGCTTCTCGAAAATGCAGATTGGAAGTCCGAAGTCGTGAAAAAAGGGGTGATGTCCATGGTCTGCAGTGCATGTGGATCAGATCTTTTGAAGCCCGTCGAGGATTCCTATCATGAAATTAATCTTGAATGTAGTTCCTGCGGAAATTATGAAGGACCAGATTCATATGCCGAGAAAGCAGTAGCGTCAGCTTTAGCTGATGAAGCTTATTTCGCATTGAAGGATGGAGGGGAAACTCCTATCGCAAATTGTCCGGAATGTGGTCAAGAGGCGTACGTAATGGAAGAACGCCGATGCGCGGCCTGCGGAAACGAAGCAGAGCATACTTGTGCTCGCTGTGGCAATGAGATCCCAGCAGAAGAAATGTCGTCCTCTCCATTATGCGGCTACTGTGAGCATATGAGCAGCAAGGACGACTGAGGCCCTTAAAATAGCTCTATCCCTGGGGGTGCATATTCCCTCCCGTCCTGTTCTCACCCCGTCAAACGGATCACGCGTCAAACAAATTACGGACATCTCTACTCGTACGCCAGCGCTTCAATCGGATCTTTCCCCGCCGCCTTGAATGCGGGATACAGCGCCCCTGCGAGCGCGCCCAGCACTGCTACCAGCATGGAGCGCAGAACCCAGTCGCTCGTCACCACGACCTGCACCAGCGGAAAGCGATGCCGGATAGCCCAGCTCGCCGCGAAACTGAACCCGATCCCGAGGAGGATCCCGAGAATGGCCAGCAGCCCGGTCTCGCGCAGGATCGCATTTATTATGTAACCCTTTGACGCGCCCATCGCTTTCAGGATTCCGATCTCGCGCGTGCGCTCCATCACCGCCGCATACATCGATTGAAAGATCACCAGAAAACCGATGATCACGCTCACCCCAATCACCACTGCAATAAACGGCTTAAAGCCCGGCAGGTGGCTCGGCGTCATCATGCTCAGATACTCTTCAGTCGACTGTACGGAATATTTCTCCATGCCCGGCTGGCTCTTTATCTCATTCACCACCGCGTCTGTATTGGCTGGGTCATCGAGTTTTAAGTAAAAAACTGACGCCTTATCCTTCGCGCTGAGTAGATCCTGCAGCGACGCTATGGGCAGAAACTTGCGCGCGCCACGGCCATTCTCCACAACTCCAGCCACTCGGAACTCGTGGTTCAGGACCTCCATCGTGTCCCCGACCGTCACGTGCTTCTGGCGCGCAATGTAGTCATCCACCAACATTTCATTTGATTTCTGGAACGGACCGCCCTGCACATACTGAAACGGTCCCCCTAGAGCCTCGAAGGTCGGTAGATCAATTCCGTCAATCACTTCGAGCGCGCCTGCGGTAGAAAGCTGCCAGATTACCGGGCTCACGACAGAAACGTGGGGAAGTTTGCGAAGGATATCCGCTACCTTGATGGAAACAGGAGCGCCGCCAATTGCCGCCAAGTTCGTCGCCCCAGGCGGCTGCACAATCACATCGGCCCCAACGCCTGCCTGCCGGCCTTTTGTGTCGTTCATAATGCCGTAAGCAAGTCCAGCGATCAGCAGAATTAAAGCCACTTCGAGCGCTACAGCGACAATGCTGATCAGCGACCGGATCGGCCGGTGCACGAGATTGGCGACAACCATTTTGTTCATCATGAGTTGAAAAAATGGAACTCAACCGCTTGTCATCCCGAGTGAAACGAGGGACCTTGGTTTCTGCCTTCACCATCATTGCTGCCGCCGACGGCAGACACCAGGATCTCTCGCCTCGCTCGGGATGACAGTATCAATTTGAAAAGCAACTTCGAACACACAATTGTCGGCTACCGCTTGCTGTTCGCCTCGGCCGCCGGCGGCCCGGCCGCACTCGATTGCGGATGATCCAGATTCACCACTACCGCGCCCGGCGGCTGCTCCAGAGCAAACTGATCGTCGCGCAGCGGCTTGTTGATTTCCATCTTCAATACATTCAACGTGATGTCGTACTCTTCCTGCGGCCGCACAATCTCAATGCGCGATGGAAAGCTGACGCCATCGTACTCCTTGTATTCGGCATAGCGAGCGTCGGTCACCAGCTTGCCCTGATCGTTATAAATGTATTGCCGATGCGGTCGCAGATCAGTGCGGCTGAAAACGATCTTGCGCGAGAGTATTCCCTCGTGGTCTCCCTTTCTGCGGATCACAATCAGTTCGTAGGACTCCTGCAAAACCCGGTGCCCCTTGGTATCGTGCAGAATCTCTTCGCTATTTTCCAGTACCGCAATTTCATGATCGGAATCGATGTGGCGAATCAGAAGCGCGTCGTAGATTTCCTGCGGCCGCAGGTTTTCCATGGGCTGATCGGCGTTGCTCGACTTCACGTCGTTCCGCCCCACCACAAAGCGGTTCTTCGGCGGAATCCAAAGCTTGAACTGATCCCCGTTGCTGACCATGTCGAAAGCCGTGGTGCGCACGATCGGCAACAGCCCGATCATGTGCAGCATCGCCGGCTGTCGCGCCAGCACGTAGCCGCGAATTTCCTTGTAATCGGTGACGTGGCCCTTCTTCGCGCCGCCCGCGGAAGTGTCAATATCCACAGTCGCCTGCAGCGAGCGAATCGTCGCCGCCTGCTGGTTGATCACGTCGATCAACCCTGATTGGGATGACTCCTTGAGGGGAGCCTTCGAAATCGTATCCTCCACAGGCCGGGTACGAAACAGGCAGCCCGTCGCGGGCATCACCGCAAGCAGCAGAGCTAATGTCCAGCAGGGCGAACTACGTCTCATGAAGTGTAAGATGGCTCCTAGGGATATTTGAGTATACAGCGCCCCAAAGGGTGCATAAACCGCCAGAGAAACGAACAAAGAGAATCAGATTATGCTCGGGGTTCTCAGCGCGCTCCGCGGGGGTTCTCCGCAGCCTCCGCGATGAAGGGTTTTGCGTTGTCGGCCATCTGAGCGGATCGCGAACCCAGAACCTTACTAAAGTCAGCTACGCCCACCTTCTATTCATCATCTAAACTGACTCCACCGTGCGCAAACTCTTCTGGCTTGTCGTTTTTGCGGCGCTCGTCTCGGCGGGCTGGTTCGCCTGGGCTGTGCTCGCTCCCACAGAACCTCCGCAGGAAACCTTCGTGATGCTGCGCCCAGGCTACTCCACGCACCGCATCGCCGCCGAGCTCAAGTCCGCCGGGATCATTCGCAGCCAGCGCGCATTCATTCTCTGGCACTACCTGCATCGCAGCCGGTCGCTCAAAGCCGGCGAATACCGCTTCGAGAAATCCCGGAACATGATCGACGTTCAAAACCGCCTGGTCCGCGGCGACGCCTACTTCCGCACCGTAGTCGTTCCCGAGGGTTACACCATGTTCGACATAGCCCGCGCCATCGAAGCCGCCGGACTCGGCCCCGCCGAAGACTTCCTGAAGGCAGCGCGATCCGATACCGCGCTCATCGCCGACTTGGATCCCGATGCGCATTCGCTCGAAGGCTATCTATTCCCCGACACCTATCAATTCAGCCGCATGATGAACATGCAGGAAATGGCCGCCGCCATGACCAAGCAGTTTCGGCAGGTAGCAAATCAGATTGGCCTGATCGATGCAAATCACGCAGGGGCGCATGCCATTACTCGGATTCCGCTCTCCGTTCAAACGACTGTCACCATGGCGTCCATCATCGAAAAAGAAACAGCCGTAGCCGACGAACGCCCGCTGGTATCCAGCGTGTACTACAACCGCCTGGAGAAAAACATCGCCCTCGACGCCGACCCCAGCATCATTTACGCCGAACTCCTAGCCGGAACCTACACCGGAGCCCTGCACCACGACGACGTGCGATTCGATTCCCCGTACAATACCTACGTTCACTCCGGGCTCCCGCCCGGCCCGATCGCTAATCCCGGCAAAAGAGCGCTGGAAGCTGCGATGCATCCCGCGCAGAGCGATTACTATTACTTCGTAGCCGACGCCGCCGGCCACCACCGCTTCGCCCGCACCATCGAAGAGCACAACAAAAACGTCGACGCATACCGCCGCGCCATGCGCGGACAATAGCGGAAGCCGCATATAATCCCTCCGTGAGCCTCGAAGAGAGAAAGCCAAGTCCCGACCGCCCGCTAGGAAGAGTTCTAGGCTTAGACGTAGGCTCCAGAAGAATCGGCCTAGCCATCTCAGATCCTCTAGGCATCACCGCCCAAGGACTAGAAACTCTACAGCGCCGCAACAAGCGCCAGGACCTTGCAGCCCTCGAACATCTAATCCACGCCTACGCCGTCCGCGAGATCGTGGTCGGCCTGCCGCTGCGCATGAGCGGTGCCGAAGGCACGCAATCAGAAAAGATGCAAGCCTTCGCCGACGATCTCCGCAAGCGCTTCCGCCTCCCCGTCCACCTCTGGGACGAGCGCCTGACCTCCGCCGAAGCCAACCGCCTTCTCCGCGAAACCGAACTCTCCATCGAAAAGCGCGCCAAGGCCGTCGACCGCATGGCCGCCGTCCTAATCCTCCAGGCTTGGATGGAGAAGCGGCTCGTCCGCCCCTCCCAACCGGCCGTCTAATTCGGAACGCCCGCCAGACCGTCCCGCCCCTACAACCATAACCCGCCTGTAAACATCAACTTACAGCGAATCCGCCGCCTTTAAGCTCAGCCACCGTCCCACCAACTCCGCGCCAATCCTTGCTTTTAGTCCCATTTCGGACTAATATGTTTACAGTAAAGACAACGCTTTTCCCCACTTGACCTCGCCCGCCCAGGTGCCTTTTATGAATGGTGTTGATCTAAATTTCCACATCGGCGACAAGGTCGTGTATCCCAACCACGGCGTAGGCGTAATCGAGCAAATCAGCAGCCGCTCCATCGGAACCTCGGTGGAAAAGTTCTATCTCCTCAACATCAAAGCCAGCAGCCTCAAGGTCATGGTGCCCTGCAACAACGCCGGCAGCGTGGGCATTCGCCGCGTAGTTCGCAACGGCGAAGTTCAGAAGATTCTCGACTTCCTCTCCATCGCCGAAGATCTCACCACCGCCGACTGGAAAGACCGTTTCAAAGAAAACTCCGACCGCATGCGCACCGGCTCGCTGTTCGAAGTAGCCAGCGTCCTGAAAAGCCTGATCGCCCTCCACCAGGCCAAGCCGCTATCCTTCCGCGAAAAAAAGATGCTGGAACGCGCTCGCTACCTTCTGGTCAGCGAACTAGCCATGTCCCGCAACTGCGAAGAAACCAAGATCGAAGAACTCCTAACCCTCAACCTCGCCAAATGCAAACTCCGCTTCCCCGAAGCCAGCGAATTCCAAGCCTGATCCAAACCTTGACGTGGAAAAGCGGCGCTTCAAGCGCCGCGTAAAGCGCGAAGTCGTGCGCGGGCTTTGAAGCCCGATTTACCTAACCCGTCCACTTCTTCCCAGTCTTCAAAATCTCCACCACCTTAGTCAGACGCCGCGCCCGCGTCTCTTCCTGTTTAGCTCCAACAATGGCCAGAGCCATCTCCTTCTTATGTGTAAACGAAAGCTTGTCCCAGTTCGCCTGTGCAGTCTTACTCTTCGCCAACGCTTTCTTCAACAGCGGCGGAGCTTCCACCTTCCGTTCCTCTTCGTCCCGCTCCATCACGACTTCAACCATATCGCCGGCATCCACTCCCGCACCCGCGCGCAGTGCCTTGTTCACCGGCATCAGATGCCGCCCACCACAGGGCGACAGCGACGAACGAAATGGATAGCCATTAATCGTCCCACGCACCGGCACGCGAGCCCGCGTCCCGAAAAATTCCGGCACATCTACCGGCGGAGCAATTGCCGCCACCACGCCCGCTTCTCTTGCCTCGATCTTTGCCGTAAACCGCAGTTCCTGTTTTGCCATCGAGCCCTCCGTGGCTTAAAGATTGCTCGTCCAAATTATCCGCGCGCGAATCGCGATGCAAGCCGCGCCAGCCGCACCACCCGATAAAGAGGAAACAACGGCTTAGGCAGGCGAACCGTTTCCCATTCGCCAGGACCAGGCGTGAAAGTCAGCCGCGTAAGAAATCGCAAGCGGTCCGCCTTGCGTTCGCGAAGCTGCATCATAAGACGGAAATACGATACCTGCTCCTCCCCATAGGAAACTCCGCGCGCCACATCGGCCGCAATCGTGTCGGCGAAGGCCCGGGCCGCCCGGTCTGAGACCACCGACTGCTCGATTGCCGCAGGCATGGGGGCCGTCAGAAGGCGATTCGCCAGCAGCAACGTCACATGCAGAATGCGCTCGATGCCAAACTGCCGCGCGCGAGCCTGCACCCAATCCCAATCCAAATTCTCCCGCTTCAGAATCTGCGCAATGTCGCACAGCCAGATTAGCCGCTCCCATACATGTTTCGCCGCATGCACCGAAAGCACCAGCAACAGATCTTCGGCAGACGGAGTCTTGACCGCACGACCTGCCACTGACACGCTGACCGTACGCTCGAACAATCCCTCCATGTCGAAGTCGACGGCATAAAAGCGCGGCTGCAACGCCCACTGCAACTCCAGCAGATTTTTTCCCGCGGGACTGTCGAACGCACACTCATATCCCGAAGCAATGTAATCCTCTTCCGCATCTTCAGAAACAGCCACACGTTGCGTGTATCCCAACTCGCGCACCGCGTTCTTGATGCGGCCCACATCGCGCCCGCGAACGAATAAATCCATATCGCCGGACCGGCGCAGCGCCATGTCGCCGTAATAAACCTCCGCCATCACAATCCCCTTATAAGGAACCACTTCAACGCCGATCGCATCGAGGCAATCGAGGATACGAATCAACTCGCGCGCCAGAAACAGCGACTTGTAAACGTTCTTCTCATAATCCTGCCGCAACGCCCCCAACACAGTCGAAGGGACGATGTCTTTCAAACGCGAAAGGTTCTGATAAAGCAGGGAAGATGTACCGTGATGGTCGGCGAGCCGAAGCACAGCCGACCACTCGATCGACTTCGTCGAAGCCAGCAAGCTCCGAATGCGGGCAAGGTCATTCTCCCGCGCATCGGCACAGCTTGCGGCCCGAACAAGGTCCCACTCAAACTCACGCGGAGCAGTGGCCGCTGAATGGTCCACAGATATGGCGGATGCTGATTTCACTGAGATGGCTTGCTGAAGCTGATGTCGAGCCATCTTAACAGGGCAAGATTCTTGGCAGGTTACCTCCGTCACCCTCATCTGTTCTTAGTTGGGACGGCATCCCGCCGCTTCTGTAAAACTAGTGAGTTGAGACAGCGCATCCGATGAAATAGCAAAAATGGAAATCCTCACGCCCAGGCCGGCACGGCGCAGTACGCGATTGCGAGTGGAGATTCCTGTGACCGTGACCAGCCTCGACCGTAAGCATCCTTTCTCGGCAAAGTGCATGGCACTTGTAGTGAGCCCGCAGGGCTGCGGATTCCGCGCCTCGCAATCTTTGCCGCTCGAAACTCCGGTGCTCTTAAACGATCTCCCGGGCGGAGGAAGTGCTTCGGCTCGCGTAGCGACCTGCCTGCCGCTGGGCAACGACCAGAAGTTCTTTCTTATTGGAGTGGCACTCTACAACCAGGCAAATGTTTGGGGAATTACCAATCCGCCCGAGGATTGGAACTGCGCTTCGAACCTCACCGCGGCCGTCGCCGCAGGCGCGGACAAAAATGCAAACAAAACCCCGGCCAAAAGCGGAAGCGCCTGGCCCTACAATTTGTTCTCCGACCAAGGCGAAGCACACCCCGGCAGAAAATAGCAGGAAGTAATTAGCAATCAATCAGCGGGCCAGTGTCCAAGAGGCCGTAAGAGGTACGAATAACTGACCACTGACCACTAGCCACCGACCACTGCTCTTCGCTCGTTCGTAACCTCGCCTCGGCGAGATCAAAGCTCCATACTCTATCTACGATGTCGCAGACGCCAGAATCACCTTCCCCCTCGTCTTCAGCTGGAACAGCCCATCAGGAGCCACGCCGCCCGTTTAGAGTCAAGCTGCGCGGATCGGTCCTCACCCTCATGCGCCTGCCCAATCGGCGCGAGGTGCGAGGCAAACTGCATCAGCTTTCCACTAGCGGTGGCCTCATGCATGTAGACAAGCCGCTCGACGAAAAACTCGAAGTCGAACTAATTTTCAACCTCGGTAAAACTACCATCCGCGAGAAAGCGCAGATCATGTTTCCCATGTGGGCGACCCAAGGCTGGCTGCAGCCCTTCCGCTTCGTCGAGTTGCCTGAGGGGAGTAAAAACGCTTTGCTGGCAAGCTTGCTTGCATTCGTCCAGCAGCCGCCGGATTCTTAATTCTTTCTTCAACAACCACGCGGGCATCAAAGCGCGATTGCAGTTCTCGCTAAAAAACAAAGGCCGCCCTCGCGGGCGGCCTTCGCCGTTGTCATTCCGAACAAGCGTTTTTGCGCCGTGAGGAATCTGGGCGAGCCGTGCGAAGCGTCGCGGTTTTTTGCGACGCATAACTCGCACGATTGGCTCGCATCCTTATTTCGGCTACTTAGCACCCACGCGAATCACTCCAAACGTCCCATTCACATTGTTATTCGGACCAGCAGTAAAGAACAGCTCATTCTTGCCGCCGTCATACTGCGATCCGCCGCCAAATTCAATGCCCCAGATTTGATCGATGTAAACCGGTTTGCCCTCGCTGTAAGAAAGCGTGGCAATAAATTCTCCCGTAGTTATGTTAAAACCGTTGATCACTCCAGTTGTGTTGAGGTTATTCGTGACCAGCAAAGCCTTGCTCAGCCGCCCGAAGTTATAAGGAGCGACCGCAAATCCCCAAGGCTGATTCAGCTTCGAACTGCTAGTCAGTTGCTTCACGAACACTCCAGCTTCTGTGAAAATGTCGATGTATCCGCCCGTACCGCCCGATGTGCTGGCAAAAGCCACATAGACCTGGCCATCAATATCCTGAATTCCAAACGGCGCAAACCCCGGAGGAAGCGTCGTGTCCGTGAACGAAGTCACCAGATTAAAGCTGCCGTCGTAGATATCCACCTTGTTGTTCCAGTTGTCGGCGGCAAACAGATAGTTCGTTCCGGTCGGATAATTCGTAATCGCGAGGCCGGTATACACAGCACCCGAACTCCAGTTGTTCACAGCCACAATCGCCTGCGTGGGGTTCGACTGCGGCGCCCATCCGCTGATCGTTCCATCCAGCGTGGCAAACAGAAAGATCGCCGGCCAACCCTCCACCGAAAACTGCTGCGATGAGTTGTAAACAATCCCCGTGGGAGATCCCGTCCCGCTGCCATTGAACGTCGGGACGACCACTTCCAACCCCTGATTCACTCCGCTGTCGTTATAAAGCGTGGACCAGCCCGTACCTTCATCGCTGATCCAGAACGGCCCGCCCGGCCCGTACGCCAGTCCCCATGCATTCACCAGCAAAGGGTCCTGATGCTTCGCGGCCCCTGCCTGATTCGAAACCAGGTTTGTGAGTGTATACTGCGCCACGGCCGCGCTCGAAATAAACATCAGCGCAAAGCCAAGGCAAGCGGCAAAAGCAATTCTGCGATGCTGCATAAAAGTCTCCTTTTCGGATGTGCAAAGATGTGCAGAAATGGACCGATCAGAGGCAGGGGTGAGCCACAAACCAAATTTCAAGCTGGATGGTCCGTAATTTCTCTGACAGCTGCAAACCAATGCTAGGTTCAGCCGAACCAGCGTTTGTCACGGTAATGTCATGGGTTTGTGAAATTATTGTCGCCTTACCCCGTGAAACCCCGTGTTCCCCGTGGTAAAGATGTAGGGAGGCATAAGCGAGCGCACCGCGAGGAAGAAGCCAAAATGCAATCGCACAAACAGATTTTCTGGGAAGTCGACACCCAAACAGACTTCATGCTCCCGAGCGGCAAGCTCTACGTACCAGGAGCCGAGCGCCTGCTCCCGAACATCCGCAGGCTCACAGACGCAGCGCGTCAAGGCCGCGTTCTGCTGGTCTCGCACGGCTGCTACCACCCAGAGAACGACTCCGAATTCAAAACCTTCCCACCGCACTGCATCAAAGGCACAACAGGCTCAGCCCATGTTCCCGAAGCCCTGACGGAGAAAGTGATCACCATCCCGAACGACCCCAAAGCAAAGCTTCCGGAAGATCTCAGTCAATACCAACAAATCCACCTGGAGAAACAAACGCTGGACATCTTCGAAAGCCGCCACGCCGACGAACTAGTAAAACGTTTGGGAGCCGAAGCCGAATTCATAGTCTTCGGAGTAGTAACCGAATACTGCGTCCGCTTCGCAGCCAAAGGATTGCTAGAACGAGGCCACAAGGTCTCAGTAGTAAAAGACGCAATCGAAACCCTGAAAGCCGAAGATGGAGAACGCACCATCGCCGAACTGCAAGCCCTCGGCGCAAAATTCATCACCACAGATCAGGCGCTAGTGCAGTTGTGATCCAGGCCCGGAGGGGCGGCATGTGAAAGCCCGGCACGGGAGTGCCGGGAATCGAAGCTGAAATAAACTAAGTCCGCTTCAGCGGACCTCACGAGTTTCGCAACCGCTCCAACTGGACCGCGAAAGGTTAACGACCCAAGGTGCGTCACCCCGCCAAACCCTCAATCGCCCCAACCGCATCCTCCGAAAGCGCAATCGATCGACTGTCCAGATCCTGCCTCATATGCTCCGCGTCCGAAGTTCCCGTCAGCGGCAGCATCCCAACCGCGCGCGCAAAAGCAAACACAATCTGTGCCGGAGTAGCACCAGCGCGAGCAGCGATCTCCGTAACGACAGGATGCCGCAACACGTCCTTATTAGCCGTCAGCAGCGAGAATCCCTGATAAATAATTTTCCGCTCGTTGCAGAACGCCCTCACCTCGCGGTCCCAACCCAGCCGCGCATAGCACCGATTCTGCACAAATGCGGGCGCCTCCGCATGCACCTCGACCATCTGCTCCAAATGCCGCAACGAAACATTGCTAACCCCAAGCACGCGGGCCCGCCCAGCATCACGCTCCTTCATCATCGCGTCCCAAACTTCAGCATCCGCATCAGCCCATCCGTAACCGGACGCAGGCCCATGCAGCACAAAGCTATCAACGTAATCCGTCCCAAGATGTCCGAGTGAACTAGCCAGCGATTGCGCAACCTGCGCAGAAAGCCGCGCCGCAGGATCATAAGGCAACCGATCATCCTGCCCCGGCCGGTAGGTAAATTTCGTCTGAAGAAAAAGATCGGCGCGTGTAACGATCCCCGCGCGATAAGCGGCCGCTAATCCCTCGCCAACCCCTGCCTCAAAGTAATGCCGCCGCTGGTTAGCCGTATCAACGCCGCGAAACCCACAACGCAGCGCCAACTCAACCAGCGCAGCAGTGCGGTCTTCCTTCCACGCAGTACCGTACAGAAACTCAGGAAGCAAGGAGCGCACCAGATCAGCCATGCCTTCAAATCTAAATCAAATCCTCGAAAGCAAGAAAGCCGAAGCCGAAGCCGAAGCCGAAGCCGAAGCCCGAGAGCCAAAGCCCGGAGCCCGCTAGTTCAGCAACCCGTAAACCACCAAGTCTTTCTGCGTAGTCATGTAAACCTTGCCGTTCGCGATCGTCGGCACGGTGTACTTAACCGGAGCTCCCGGATTATCCCGCGTCGCATTAGTTTTGCTTGTGTATAGCTGCGTAGCAAGATTCGTCGCCTTATAAGCATGCAAAGACCCCTGTCCAGTAGTCGATGCATACGTCGAATTGTTCAGCGCCCAAACAATTCCATTCGTAGTCCCGTTCGAAGAAATCGAAACCGTGACCCCCGGATAAGAATATTTCTGCCCGCTTTCCGAACTCGGCGTAGTCGAGAGCAGTCCCGTGGTTGTATTAAAAGAAAAAGCCTTTATGTAGTCACCGCTGCCGCCGGTGTACACATAGTCGTTCCACCAAGCCGGCGAACCCCACATCCCCGTATCCGCCGCCGTGATGTACTGCACGATCTGACTATTGCTCCCGGAATTGTAGTGCCCCATGCTGTCCCGGTTAATCAAAAACAGATTCCCCGCCTTGTCGCCTTGCACCAGCAGGTGCGCATAAGGACCGCTCTGGTTCGGCAACAGCACCATCCCCGCCGACCCAATATCCAGATCCGAACTGTTATAGCTGCTGTAGTTATAAGGAGTGAAGTAATCCAGAATCGGAAACGCGCCAGCCGAAGGAATCCCAAGCTTCATCACACTCTGCCCGTAATCCTTGCCGCCCGTGTTTGCATCGAACGTCCCATTGCCCAGCGGTACAAACGTGTTATAAGACGAATCTCCCGCCGGACCATTGCCGGCTCCCCAGATCCCGCCTTTACTGCCATCCGCCGTAGTCAGCCACACCGCGCTCTGCGCCAATGTCGAAGTGTTATAAGCAAAAAGCCACCCATGATAGTTTCCGTAATCGCACAAAGACGCAAACCCAATGTAGATATTTCCATTCTGTTCCAGCAAAGCAGCCCGCTGGTTCTCCAACTGCGAATTGAAGGTAATCTCTCCGCCCTTCGATCCGGCCCCGGTTCCCGCCACGGTAGCGGTAATCACCACCGGCCCGCCAAACTTTTCCGCCCCAGTAGTAATGTCGAGCGCATGCAGCCGGTGGTAATAAGTCCCATTTTCCACCGTCCGCGCCACCACATAGATCGTATCGCTCGTGGTATCAATCACCGGAGTAGAAAAAATCCCAACCGACACAATCGAATCCCCGCAATGCAAATCGCTAGTCGGGACCGTAGTAATCCCCTTCGCCACATCCGTAAAATTCACCTTCCACAGCGGAGACGCATTGCTCCCCGTATTACTATTCGCATCAAACGCATAAACGCTGTCATTCATCGTCGCCACATAAACCACATCGTGTACCGCCCCATTAATCGTCACATTCGATACATAAAGCGGCTGCGCATAAGCGTCCGAATCAATCGCCTGCGAAAACAGCTTCCCAAAGCTGGTCGAGTTCACATTGCTCGTAGTAAGAATAGTCTCGCTCGTATTCTGCCCAGTCCGGCTATTGTCATTGTGATAAGTAAGAACGTTAACCTGGCACAACCCAGCCATCGCCCACGCAAGCACCACCGCAAAAACTCCACCCCGCACCACAGCCTTGTAAGCCATAATCTCCCTTTCGAAGCCCAATAACCCTAAAAGAGCCGGTCCAACAGCCGACCCAAACGCACCAATTTCACCCAAAACGCCTCGGATTATACCCCGCTTTCTCCCCCCAGTGAAGGATGAATGTTTCTGCATACCAAGGCGAAGAAGGCCGTGGCAAAGCTCGTGTGGGGACGGACGCCCCTGTCCGTCGCCGCTGACCTTGATCTCGAAGTTGATTTTGCCCATAAGCACGTCAAAATGAACCCGCGCTTTAGCGCCGCTCTGCGATAAAATGAAGCGTGCGAGGTGAAAATGGCACACATGACGGCGGAGGTCTCCGAGGTTCTAACCAGAGCGCTGCAGCTTTCCGACAGCGAGCGCGGACTTCTAATCGGCCGCTTAATCGAAAGCCTGGACAGAGAACCTGCCGAAGCCGGCGCCGAAGATGCTTGGGCGGCGGAAATCAAGAGCCGAGTGGACGAAATTCGTTCCGGGAAAGTAAAGATGATACCGGGCGAGGAAGTCGAGCGCGACATCTCCGCCCGCATGCGCCGTGCCCGCGAGTAAGCCCTATGAGTTCCATCCAGCCGCACGGCGCGAATTTCTGGCGGCGGACGATTGGTACGCCGCGCGCAGCCCGGAAGCGAGCGCAGCTTTCCTGGCCGCCATATCGGATGCCCTGCAAAACGTTACCTCATCGCCCCAGCGCTGGCCCGGCTATCTTTACGGCACACGCCGTTTCGTGCTTCAGCGCTTTCCTTTCTCTGTGATCTATCTCGACGACCCGGATCAAGTGCGCGTGATCGCCGTCGCCCACGCCAAACGGAAGCCGGGCTACTGGAAACGCCGGATTTAACCGATGCAGTCAGTTGGTGACGCCTTGTCACTAACTCAAAATGGTCTGCGGTTAACTGGTGACAAACTGTCACCACTTGAAAACGAACGCGTTCCTCACGCCTTGTCATCCTGAGGCCTGCGCACGTTGCGGGCCGAAGAGCCTGCCCTGAGCCTGCCGAAGGGACCCATGGAATCGTCGGCAGGATAGGCGACGCCGGCTCGGTGAGGAACCTATCTGTTGACTTTAGGCCGCCGGAAACGCAAACTCGAATACACCAGTAAACAACGACAAAATCCTGAGAACGAGAAGAACCTAGAAGAAGTGCCCGACACGATACAGCCCCATCAACTGGACTCAGTAGAGTTATTCGTCGGTGCCGGCGGTCTCGCGCTTGGCACAGCGCGAGCTGGATTCCGCCCTTTGGCAGTCATCGACTCCGATGCACAATCCTGCGAGACTCTGCGCCAAAATAAACAAAGGCGCATTGCTCATGTTTGCGACTGGGAAATTATCGAAGAGGACGTCACTACATTCGATTTCTCCAAGCATGCAGACATCGATCTTCTAAGCGGCGGGCCGCCGTGCCAACCCTTCTCTCAAGGAGGAAAGCTCAATGGTCGCAACGACGAGCGAGACTTGTTTCCGCAATTCATTCGGGCAGTAAGCGAGTGTCGCCCAAAAGCATTCATTGTCGAAAACGTCAAAGGTCTGCTGCACCGTTCATTTATCAACTACTTCACCTATGTTATCCACCAGCTTCGCTTTCCGGAAATCTCGCGTCGAAAGAGCGAGAAATGGACCGAACACCGAGCGCGGCTTGAGTCCCTCTACACTGGGGGGAGGTTTGACGGACCGAAATACAACGTCATCTGGCAAGTCCTGGACGCAGCTGATTTTGGCGTGGCACAGCGTAGAAAGCGAGTGTTCGTAGTTGGAGTGCGTGCCGACCTTGGCATTGAGTACAGCTTTCCAGTACCCACCCACTCCAAAGAAGCGCTCTGGCTGGATCAATGGGGCACCGGAGCATATTGGGAACGCCACGACATCCCTAGGCCCGACCAGCCTCAGACCAAGGGAGGACCGCAGATTCCAAGCCGAACCAAGCTACAGCACGAAATGGAACCCTGGAAAACAGTGCGTGACGCCACTGGCGACCTGCCCAACGTCGGGCCAGGACGAACCTCACACAAGGTGCTAAATCACTTCTTTAACCCGGGCGCTCGAATATACACAGGACACTCCGGCAGCAGCTTGGATGAGCCCGCCAAGACGATTAAAGCGGGCCGCCACGGAGTGTCGGGCGGCGAAAACGTGGTTTGTCTCGACGACCAGACCGTGCGTTACTTCTCGGTTCGAGAGTGTGCGCGCCTGCAAGCTTTTCCCGACAGCTGGGCATTCGAGGGCTCATGGTGTAACTGCATGCGGCAGATAGGCAATGCCGTTCCCGTGACGCTCTGTGAAATAGTAGCGAAACCGCTCGCGGAAAAACTGGCCAGAAGCTAACCTCGCCGTTTTCGCAGAGCCGAGGAGACGCGCTCTATCCATCGCTCATTGCAAAGAGCATGCTCCCAGATCCTTATAACAGAGTAGCCCCGAGATCTAAGCAGTCGTCCAACCCTCCGATCACGACGACGGTTCGAATCAATCTTTTCTATCCAGAACGTCCGGCTTGCGTGCGGCACGTTCCGACCACACCTCTTGCAACCATGCCAAAAGCAACCATCGACAAAGATCGCTACGCGAGCATTGGCGAAACAAAAATCCGGACGTCCGGGGATATCCGCAGCGTGGCGAGTCCAACCGCTGATGCCTCGCCGAATAAGATGTGCCGCAACACGCATTTCAGTTGATCGATTCCTCTTTGCACGCACCCTCGCCATTTGAGCGGATCGTTCGAGAGGGGTAAGTGGATCGTGCCGTTTGACAAGTTTGCCGGACATGGAATAACGTTTCAGACTAGTTTCGAAAGCTGGAGACAGAGGCCGATTGCGAATCCGCTTTCCTCCTCAGGCACGGCTGAAGAAACACTTTGGTCTTGAGGTCGCTTGCCTGCCTCACGACTCGGAGGATTATATGTCCAATTCCGCGCAACACACGCCTCTCAAAGCCACAGACCTTACCCTAGAAATGAAAGTCGCGAACATGACCTTCATGTTGGAGCGCCTTTCCCAAGATTGCGCTCCTCTGCAGTTCATTCGAGAACTCACCGAGAATGCAATCGATAGCATCATGGCCCAATCTAACCAATCTGGGGAGATCAGATGGGACGTCGACTGGAAGCGCTACGAGCTTGAGCCCAAGGAAGGCTTCAAACTCGCGATCATCGACACGGGCATCGGGATGACCGGACCAGAAATGGTCACGTACATAAATCAGCTTTCCTCCTCCATGCACAAACAATCGAAACACGGGAATTTCGGAATGGGGGCGAAGATCGCGGCAGCACCACGCAACACCGTCGGATTGGTCTACGTCAGTTGGAAAGACGGCCACGGCTCGATGATACATCTCTGGAAAGATCCGGACACGGAGACATATGGCGTCCGCCGTCATCAGAACGGAGAGTTCTGGCTGCCAATCGCCGATGACATAAAGCCGGAGCCGATCAAACGACACGGGACCATGGTCGTTTTGTTGGGAAACAAAGCCAGCGATAACACTATGGACGCACCGCCAGAAGGCTTGATTCCGTCGCGCTGGGTCGTACGCTATCTCAATAGTCGATATTTTCGTTTCCCGCAAAACATTGCGGTCAAGGCCCGCGAAAACTGGACATTGCCGCGCGAAGATCGCCATAACATGCTTCGCAAGGTGGTTGGCCAAGAGGCGTGGCTGAAAGCCAATTCCAGCGCATCAGGGCTGCTCGCCCTGAAAACCGGCACCGCCCACTGGTGGATTCTAAAGGACAGCGTCGACGACTCCGGCACTCATTTTTCAGGCGGGCACATCGGAGCACTGTTTGACGATGAACTCTATGAAATCGCGGTCGCCCGAGCGGGTGTCTCGCGACTTCAGTCATTTGGAGTGATCTTTGGCTATAACCAAGTGGTGATCTATGTCGAGCCGAGCCAGAACCAGAACGGCGGACTAACATCCAATACCGCGCGCACTAGCTTGCTGGTCGATGGTCAGCCGCTCCCGTGGACTGAGTGGGCTGCGGAATTCCGCGAGCGAATGCCTGAACCGATCGCAAAGCTAATGGACCAAGTGGCTGCGGGCTCATCCAACACAGAAAACGCTGCCGCGATTCGAGAACGACTAAAACAAATTCGCGAGTTATTCAAATTCAGCCGCTATCGCCCAATGCCGGAAGGCAAGCACAAGATTAAGGATGATTTTAGTAACACGGGCGGCTCCGTAGGGGACTCAGTTGGTACCGCGAGCCAAAGTGACGGGGGAGGCGGAGGGCGCAAACGCAACGGCGGACGCGCTGGCGATATATATGCACTATTCGCGGATGTAGGCAACACACCGGCTGACGAAGTTGGCGGTTTCACAGATCCCCAAGTCAGATGGGTCTCCGTTCGGGACAAGACACGAACAACGGACTTTCTGGAGGATCGCGCGGCAAAGTACCTGCCGCAGGACAACACGATCCAGGCAAACGCGGACTTTCGGGTATTTACGGACATGATTGCGCGCTGGAGGAAGTTCTACTCCCATGTCGCGTCGGCCGAACCGGTCGTCGAATCCGTCGTAAAAGAATGGTTTCAGCAGCAACTGGTTGAAACAGTCTTGGGTGCCCTAGCGTTACGCAGGTCCGGCAATTGGAGCGAACAGGAAGTGGAGGAACTTTGGTCTGAAACAGCTCTTACGTCAGCGGTGTTGCCACGCTATCACGTAGACGAGCGAATCAAGCGATCCCTCGGATCGAAGCTAGGAACCCTCAAGGACAAAGAAGTGGCCTAAGAAATCAGGCGGAAGCCTGCCCCCATAAGGTATCAGGACACGAAGGCCCCGGAAGTCATCCGGGGCCTTCGGTTGAGCGCTGGAACGCCGCCTGCGAAGCAAGGCTAGAATAGCTCAGGCAGCGGCGATGTCAAGATCCATGAGAGTGCGTTAATGGGAACGGCGGAGTCATCCGTGAAGAAGCAAATTAAAACCAAGCGCAAAAAAGACCCCCAGAACTTGGGCGCCGTCATTAGGCGATTGCGCCGCGGAGCGACCCTAGGAAAACTCGATACGCGACCTGATCGACAAAGGTCGCCGGAGCTGATGTATAGCTTAAAGCTTAAGCAGCCTGCCCAGCCTTAGCCGCTGCAGGCGGCGCATCCTGCGTCCGCGTCCACGTATAGCGCATGCGGTGGATCACTGTCAGCGTCGACAGCACTGCGATCACCCACAGCACTGGAGCCATGCGGTTGAAGAGCGCGCCAATAATCACCAGCACCAGCCGCTCCGGACGCTCCATAAATCCCACGCGGCACGATCCAATCAGCGACTCGGCGCGCGCCCGCGTGTAGCTCACCATGATGGCGCTGATCATCACAAACGCTGCGAGCACAACATAGAAAAATTTGTCGCCGCGCGCATAAAAAACCAGCAGCCCAAGAAACTGCGACGCGTCACTGTAGCGATCGACCACCGAGTCAAAAAAAGCTCCGAAGCGCGTCACGCGGTTGGTAGCGCGCGCGACCTGCCCATCCACCAGATCAAAAAATCCTGAAAAAATAATGACGAGGCCAGCATAAAAAAACATGCGCCGCTGCGTAAGCGCAGTGGCAGAGCCAAAAAGAATAGCAGCCCACGTGTTCACCACCAATCCCATGAAGGTCAGCACGTTCGGATTGATGCGCGACAGCGCGAGCCAGCTCACGATCGTATCAAGCAGCACGCCGCAGGCGCGCCCGAACGCGCTGGTCCAACTCATGGAAGCCCAACTGTGCCGCGACATCAGGCGCCCGCCTTCTCGGGCTCAGCCTCGTCGTGAATGGTGGTGAGAGATAAAATTTCTAGCTCGCGCTTGCCGTTGGGCGTGATGACTGTGGCTTCATCGCCTACTTTTTTATTCAGCAGCGCGCGGCCGATGGGAGACGTGGTCGAAATTTTTCCCGCGCCCACGTCAGACTCTTCGCTGGTCACGAGTTTGTATTCGATCTCTTCATTCTTAAAGCTGTCGTAGACCTTGACGGTGGAACCCAGGCCCACCTTGTCTCTCGGGATGTTGTTCATGTTAGTCAGCGACAGGTCGGCGAGGCGCTTGCCGAGCTGTCGGAAGCGCGCCTTGACAAACTCCTGGCGCTGCTTGGCCATGTGATACTCGGCGTTCTCGCTGAGGTCTCCGAGAGCTGCGGCGCGCTTGATTTCTTTGGGCAGCTCGTGAACGAGTTCGTGCTCAAGCGCGTCGACTTCTTCCTGCAATTTTTTTCTAAGTTGATCTGTCTGCATGCTAGTCGGGTGCGCGTGGGACACGCTCTTGAGATTATAAACCTGTTGAGGGGATGGATGCGTCCATGGGCGGCTGGCTTCCGGCGCTTGGCTTCCGGCGTTATGTTCCAACTGGAACATACTGGCGATTTGCTGTTGTATGTACACGGGTTTCGGTTGGAAATTTGTGCTGAATGTTCCAGTTTGAACATTTAAAAATGGCAAAAACTTTTGGTGTAAGTTGTTGATTCTGCGTGCGAGCTTTTTGGCGAGCCAATGGATTCAACGGGTTAGGCTGTGGAAGAAATGTCTACTTTCGAGGGGATCGAATGTCTACTAAAGTAGACTTGACAAGCGGGCGGCGTACTTTATAAGGTACGCGGTTTCGACCGTTGTGCTGTTGGCAGTTGGCGGTTGCGAGTGCCAATTACATAGACTTACGGACGACGGTACTGTACGTACAGGTGCTGACCTGCCAGTGCTAGCGGTTGAGAGCCTGCAATGCTGGCTCCAGCCAGGAGTAGAACGATCTACCGATCTCGGGAAATTGGGATGCGAAGAATGTGAATAAGGGCAATGCGACAAAGGAAGCCATGCGCAAGTAGAAGTCCCCGCCGAGTTCTCCGGGTTTGGTGTCGGTGATGTGACTTAACGTTGCGTCGCGATGAATTTGCGCGAACACGAGACCTACCGCGCCGACGATGAAAACCAGCGTAACAATCAGGTATATCTGTATAGCGGGCCTCGGTTCGAACGGGTAAAGAGTGAGGGCAAATAAAATCAGGATGTACATGCCGCTTATCGCGATAATCAACGTGCGCATTCTTGCCAGAACCACGAGCAAGAAACTTACATAGACCAACGCGACAAATCGTTCACATGCGCGTGTCTTGAGTTCGTCTGCCGACTCCTGACCGCGGTGACGCTTGGGCTCTTCTTCTTCACGCTGCCAGCGGTCCGTGAGGTAAACCATCGCGTCGTGAGCGGCTACAGCGATCCCACGCTGGAACCCGCCGAATTGTTTTATAAGACGTTGCTCTGCCTTCCGACTTTCTGCCCATTTTTTAAGGGAAAATAGATTTCGAATATAAGCTTTCACTCTATCTTCCGACAGACTTGCCACGTTAGGAAACGCGAGAGGGTACTGAAGGGCCCTCCCGGCTTTATAAGCCGAGCGTGTTTGGCCCAGCGCCAGGTCTGTTTTTCTCTTTGAGTTCTTGAGTTCTTCCGAAACGTTAGCCGCTGATTGGAGGGCCTCGCGCTGCCTCGACAAAAGCCTCTGATATTCGTCCAAGGCACCGCCCCCTCCGAACTTCCAAATCGGCTTCCAAGAGAAGCCTTCCAGTCGCTGAAAGCCGCGCCTTAGAAGCGACGAGTCGAGGGCTAAGAGCAACTGGCGGGCTTTAAACCATATCGTCCACAGGCGCAGAGTCGTCCCGATGAGTCCCGCCGAGGCGATTACAAGCAATGGGAGCAACTGGTATCGGTCGAACCTTGAGGGTTCGATTGTTCTTATGGGGCTGAGGGTGAGGCCTGTCAGCAGGAATACGCCGAGAGCAATGACTACCAGCACAAGGTAATGCGTGATGGAGGAGAATCCTGGCCGCACGGCTTTCAAGAGATCCTTGGCAATCTCTTCGTCCCCGCCAATACGGGGCTGTTGAAGTTTGGACGGCAGGCGAGGACGACGCTGATCCAGGAGTGTCCAGCCGCTCGAAGCGTGGTTTGCCCACCACAGGCCAGCCGCGAGCAGAAAAAATACAGGCAGAATCGGGGAAAGTCCCGAGGTGAGCTGGATTGCTCGCAGCACCTCGAAGTGCCTGACGCCTGCAAGTTTTTCATGAGAATATTCTGGAAGGAAAAAAAATGCCAGCGCTAGAAGGATGCTCGCGGCGAAGACCTTAATTTCGGGTCGATTTCGGAGATCGGACCACAGTAGCTTTCGGCGTTGAGCTACGACATCCAGGAGTCCATTTCGCTCGGAGAGGTCCAACAGGGTAACGATGACGACTGCAAATATGCCCAAGGTTAGGGCTAATGCGTGACTCCGGCGATGGGTCATCACCCAATCTCCATACCCATGCACGAAAGGCCATAATAAAATTAGCAACACGCATATCAGAAAAACCCCTGCCGCAGCAATGAGCCAAACGCGTGCCCTTGCCATTGTAGGTGCGAATTGGGCCAGTTGTTGCCAAGGGGACCTTACGGACGCGAACCATAGGCACACGCAGAATCCGCAAGCCAGGGTAAGGCCCACGACTTCCATGACAATCCAGGAATCCGGAACCTCGAGACGCGCAGGGTCGGTGGTAAATTGGCTTACGGGCAGTGCGGTGGCGGCTTGCGGGTCATTCGTCCCTTTCGGGTTGTCCACCGCTTGCGGAAGCATCGTGAAGAATTTCTCGCCTTTGAACTGGCCAAGATTTGCCAGAGGCCAGTACCCGTCGTGGCCGAGCGCGCTAATCCTGACCGGCGGCGCGTGATACTTACTAAACTCGCCGTGTCCGCGTTCTCGCCATCCGTACTGAATGAGGTACAAGATCGTTTCCCGGCTCCAAAGCCGGTCCGTGCATTCATTTTCGGCCTCGGAGCGTATGCACGTATAAAGCGGCGTTGACACCTCTGCCGTTATCAGCGAATGCATTGCGTTGTAGGTTCCAATCTCGGACGAACTGGGAAACATCCGCTCTGTCTTAGTTTGCCAAAGCTGGTGAAACTGGTGGTTGGCGGAGGGTGCCACTGAGTATGTCGAAATGGCGAGGATCCCGTGCAGGCTGGTGTCTTCTACCTCCCGTGGGAAGAGCATATCTGCATTGATAGTGACGATCCGGCCCTGTGGGTACGCTTTGCGCAAATAATGGCTTAGGAAAAGAGTATCGAGCGGATCGGTTGCGTTCAGTACGACAAATTCGATCGCGTGCTTGCGCAACTCGGTAACTATGCTGAGCAACACTGCCTCCTGCGACAGAGGCGTTTGCTTTTGGGAGAAAGAGGCTACGGTGTCGTCGTCCGCTCCTGTGACGCCATAGTTATGTGGCAAAGCTTGAATCGGCAAACGGTCTGCCCCGGTTCCCGCAGCCGAGTTGTCCTGGTACGCAGCTCGAAGCTGGGAAATTTCACGAGGAAAATACAGCTGTAGGACATCCGGAAAGGCAAACTGGATTGCTGAATGCCTCATGCTGCCATACGCTGTTTCGTCTTCCGAAAGTTCCGCGATATGACTCACGGGGTAGTTGCGATTCCCGTAGCCATCGCGTGCAATGAATTCAATGAATCGCTCCAGCATCACCCTGTCGCTTTCCTGGAACGTGTCAAAGGTTATTTTCGGCGGCCCGGGTTCTATGATTTGGAAATTCTTGAGGGTTTGTTGAAAATCGTCGACGGCATCGCGGCCGCTTATGGTCCCGCTCAGAATAGTTGTCTTTTTATAGCAAGGAATTTTCTCGCAGGTTAAAAGCCTCTTCAGAGAAGAAAGCGAGCCGGAAAAGGTCGGCCCCAGTATCCTCAGGCTCAGTTCGTCCTTGCGCTTTGTTCCTGTGCGGTCGAGGATTTGGTGGATCGCATTCGAGAACTGTTCCTCTTCAACACCACCGGTTGGATTTTCGCCAACCAGCATCACGATTAATGGATCCTTTGGTGCATACAGATCCCCGCTAGGGCGGAAGAGCATGACTCCCGGCAAGTGTTCCTTGCCCTCCTGGTACCGTTTCGCGGTCAAGCGCAGCGTGAAGTCATCTGATTCCGGGTGAGTTTCCTGGTCCCAAGGCACTATTGCCTGGTAGAAGATGTAGCCGTCGTCCTGCAGCGCCTCTTCAATCGTGTCAATGGTACGGTCGAAGTAAAGTGCAAGGTGGGTATGGACTGGGTCCGGAACTATTGCGACAACGAAGTTCTCGTCCTGCAGGCTGCATTTTTTCTGCTCAGTTCCATCCTGGCAATACTGTTCCAGCAGGTGATCCATTTCACCCCGGTAGTCGGATTCGCCCGTCTTTTCTACGTCCGCAGATTTAGGAGCTTGCTCCTTGACTTTTGTCTGGATTGATGGCGCGGCACGGTGGGTATTGCCACTCCGATCGGGGGTGTTTGGCCGCACCCCGGACGAGGCGAGCATGGAGAAGAAGATGGCCGTGGCTAGGATTGCGGTGCTGTTGCGGTTCATGGTTTGCGGATCTCCATGCTACACAGCTCCCCAAGAACTGAATGGCCCGGTTCCGTGTACTTATGGCGGAAGGCTTGGTTGGCCTTCCTTGTTCGATTGAATCTGCTGAAAGCAGATAGTGCTGCGTCCCCGAGCTACGTCTTGAGGGGGCGAAGTATATCTCGTTTTGGTGGCGTGTCAAGGGGCGGGGCAGGCTTGTTACGAAATCCGAACAAGGGTTGGCGATTGGGGTGGTCTAGCGTGGGGGCGTGCTGGTCGGGCGAAGAACTGCAGCCCCTGGGGCTGAAGCCCGTTCACTTTTTTGATTCTTGACGCGGGACTGAAAGCAGTTGCCGATCCCTAGTCGCGGTCGCGGGAGGGATTTACCAGCCACTTCAGGACCATGTTCACCAGGCTCAGCACAATTGCGCCGATGAATGCGGCGGTGAAGGTTCGCACTTGGAATCCCGGGGCTAGTAGCGCGGACGCTAGTTCGAGCATCAGCGCGTTGATCACGAACCAGAAGATTCCCAGCGTGAGCAGAGTCAGAGGGAAGGTCAGGATCTTCAGCAGCGCTCCGACGGTGGCGTTGATAAAACCGATAACGAGTGCGGCAATCAGGGCTGCGATGGGGCCGCTGACAAAAATTCCTGGCACGATTCGAGACATAATCCACACGGCCAGCGCACTCAGAATCCAGTTTAATAGAAGCCGCATTGTTCGCCTCTTCCGCCGTCGATTGCAGGACCGATACCTGCGTAGAGACTATACAATAGCCCATTTTGTTATGGTTGGCAGCCAGCGCCCGGGATGGCACCGCGAGACGCCGCGTGTAGGTTTTTCTGGTTCCGCTGGTAACCCGGTCGTACACTCCCTTTCGGTAACCCTTGGTAACCATGCACTTTCGTCTTCCAGCCGTACAATTGCCCTAGTCCGACCGGCCATCTCCGAAACAGGAGTTAGGCCAGTAGCGTTTCGCCGGGTACTTGCCCGGAGCGTTCAGTCGTTAGAAGTCCAAGACCAGGGGCTGGAGTTCGTACTCTTATGGCGTTCGGTTTCGGGTTCAACAAACAGAAGGTTCTCAGCGCTGCGGAGAAGTATGTCCAGCAGGGCAAGATGCAAAATGCCATCGCTGAGTACGAAAAGGTCCTGAAGGCCGATCCTAAGGATCTAACGGTCACGAACACAGTCGGCGACCTCTACTCGCGCCTTGGTGAAGCCGACAAAGCCACGGAATGTTTCAAGGCTGTAGGCGATGCCTATGCTACGCAAGGTTTCACGGTCAAAGCCATCGCGATGTACAAGAAGATCAGCAAGCTCAAGCCATCGCTTGAGAGCGTGCTGAAGCTGGCCGAGCTGTATACCCAGCAGGGACTATTCAATGATGCGCGCGCGCAGTATTTGCAGGTGGCCGAAGAATTTTTGAAATCCGGCGCGCTGGATGACGCGGTCCGAATTTTCCAGAAGATTCTGGAGATGGATCCGGAAAATACGACGATGCGCGTGCGGCTGGCGGAAGTGTACATCCGCCTGAATAAGAAGAATGAAGCTTGGCAGATATTTTCGGCAGCTGCGGAGACCTTGCGTTCCAAGGGTTCGTTGAGCGCCGCGGAAGAAGTTTTGCGGCGCATGCTCGCGCTCGACCCCGGCAACAGCTACGCGCTGCTGATGCAGGGTCGCAATCTGCTGGAAGCCGGAGATGCCGCGGCCGCCATTGAATCGCTGCAGAAAGTTTCCGATCTGGATTCGAATCCCGATGGCCTGCGCGATCTGCTCAAGGCTTATCTGAAGACTGGACGCCTCTCGGACGCAGGCACTCTTGCCAGCAAGCTTTTGACTGTGCACAACGATCTGCCGGCCATTTCTGCTTTCGTCGATGCTTTGTTGCAGGCCGGTCAGTACGAGAACGCGCTCCAGGTTTATGACCAGCATGCCGAGCGCTTGCTGGCCGAGGACTCCGACAAAGTTCTAAAGAATCTGCATTCCATCATCGGGCATGTGCGGGAGAATCCCGCTTCGCTGGAAAAACTTCTCGATCTCTTCCAGAAGGCTGGAGAGAGCACTCACATCACTGAAGTCATCGAGTTGCTGGCGCACGCTTCGGTGCAATCCGGCGATCTGCACCGGGCTCGCGATCTTTACCAGAGGCTCGCAACCATGGAGCCTGGCAATCCCCTGCACATGAGCAATTATCAGCAGGTGGCTAGCCAGATCGGTGGCGATTCCCCTCACGGTCTTATCTCGGCCGAAGAAGCGGCTGTAATTGTGGATGAGCTGGAAGCGACTGCTCCCTCGATTCATCAGCACTACTCTGATGCGGTCGCGCTTGCGGTTCGTTCGGCGCTCACCGATGCGGAGCTTTTCATTTCCTACAATATGCCGGCGAAGGCTCTGGGACCGTTGATGGCAGCCTTACCGCAGGCCCCGAACGATCTTCGCTTGAACCAGCGCCTCGCGGCTCTGCACACGCGGGCCGCGCGTTTCGCGGAAGCCGGCGTATGCTGCAGAACTTTGCAGAATATTTATTCCGAAGCGGGCTATCCCGATGAAGCTACGCGTTACGGCGAACTGGCTGGCCGCTACGAAGATCGCTCGTCGGCACCCGCTCTTGCAGCGCCGGTTGTCGCACCCGTCGCGGTTCCGGCGATTCCGGAGGAGATTTCAAGTGCGGCTGCAGCGTCGGCGCCCTGGCCGATGGCTCCGCTTGAGACTGCGGAAGGAGCCGAATTTTCCATCGTCAGCGATCCAGAAGACAGTCGAGATCAAGCTTCGCATGCCGTTCAAGAATTATCCTTGACAGAAGCCACAAGCAGTCCCGCGGAGATCGATCTCTCCTCTGAATGGGACGATGCGTTTACCGTTGAGGCAGACACGCCGCCTGCTGGAACTGCGGGGATCGATGTCGCCGATGCAAGCGGGAAATCCGATCCGGTCCAGCGCGGCGACGCGGCACTCGATCCGGAGAAGATTCACGAAGCCGCAGAGGAGATTCGTTTCTACCTCGAGCACGGGATGCCGGAGCAGGCTTCGGTAGCTTTCGAAAAGCTTCAGGGTCTCACCAGCGACGAAGCCATTTTGTCGGCGCTTGAAGCGGAAATCCAGGCCGCTGCGCAGCACGAAGCGCCAGCGGAGGAAGTGACTGCAGTCGAATCGATCTCTGAATTCTCCAGCGATGAGCCTCAGGCCGAATTCACCATCGACGAGGTTCCAGCGGCTGTTTCAGAATTCGCGACATCCGTCCCAGAAAATTTTCCGGAGCCTTCGGCCGCGGTAGCGCAAACCCACGCTGAGCCCGAGTTGCACGATGAGCCGGTTGCGGCCGAACCTGTGGTCAGCGAGCCGACTCCTGGAGTTCTTCAGGAGTTTGTTTCGGATCTTGAATCCTCGCTCGGCGAGAGCTTCCTTCCGGGGACGGTTTCGCATGAAGCGGAAACTGCCGTCGAGCACGCTTCGGCGCAGGCCTACGCGCCAGAGGACGAAGTTCAGCCCGAGACCAGGGAAGAACTTGAGCCGATCGGAAACTCTGCCTCGACGAGCTTTGGCATTGCGCAAGCAGAGCCCATGGGCGAGTTTGTAGCGGATCTCGAAGCTTCGCTGGGCGACGAGTTCCTGAAGGGTGCGCCGGTTGCCGAGCCTGAACCCGAGGCTGAGCCGGAGCCAGCCCCGCAGATTGAAGCTCCAGTTGCAGCAGTTCCGCCGCAACATTGGCCCATGCCCACGCCAGCGGCTGCCCCGACGGTCAGCGCTCCAGCCGCCAGCGCCGCAGCAGCTGCGGCATCTGCCGGCAGTCCCACACTTTCAGCGCACGCTACGGCGCCGATCGCGCAACAGTCCGCGCCCGCTGCGCCCATGGCACACACTTCGCCGGTTGCCATTCCGCCGTTCGTCTCTTCGGTCGTCTCTCCGGCGGTTATGCCTCCGGCAGTCGCTACTTCGGCTGTCATTCCTTCGCCAGTCATTCCCAGCGCGCCTGCTGGTGCGAAGGCTTCTCCGTTCGGCGAGGACGCGGGTGTGGATCTCGCGGAGATGTTTGGCGAACTCAAACAGGATCTCGAAGCCGGATCTTCGACAACGGAAGAAGATCCGGAGACGCATTACAACCTGGGCATCGCCTTCCGTGAAATGGGATTGCTCGATGAAGCGATTGGCGAGTTGCAGAAAACCTGCCAGGCCGTCGACCGCGGACATCCCTTCCCGCAAGTCATGCAAACTTATACCTGGCTGGCGCAATGCTTCCTCGACAAAGGTTTGCCCGAGGCTGCGATTCGCTGGTATGACAAGGCACTTCACGCTAACGGCGTTGACGAAGAAACGCGCACCGCGCTTCACTATGAACTCGCTTCCGCCTATGAGAGCGCCGGAGATAAACCTTCAGCTCTGAAGCATTTCATGGAGGTCTACGGTCGCAACATCGATTATCGTGACGTAGCCGAGCGCATCAAGCCCCTGAAGTCGTAGAATAACTCGATGGGTTTTGTCTCTCACTTTTTCTTTTCGGCGATGGGTGGATTGTTCCTCCATCTGCGCTTCATGCCCAGCCCGTTACATTGGAGCGGCCTGTGACCGATCCCAATGTGCCCATGGAAGGCGGACCAACTGCGTCCGGCCAACCTGCGCCCGGGCCGGGCAAAACCATGTCCGGACTTCTCGACCCGAAAACCGGCGTCGTCGTTCAAACTCATAGTGGGACGCAACTCTGGCTGCATCGTACGTCCGTTTTTCTTTTCGTTTTAATTAGCGCCGTCGCCGGTGTGCTGCTTGTGATTCTGCCCTGGACGCCTGAATGGACCGACAATTATCTTCTGCTCTCCTACCCCGGGCTTCGTTCTCTGGTTACAACCGGTTTCTTTCGTGGCCTGTGCAGCGGCTTGGGATTGCTCGACATCTGGATCGGCTTCTGGGAAGCGCTCCACTATCACGAACAGCCGTAGCTTCGAACGAGAGCGCGCATGCCAGTGGCGAAACGGCTGGGCTTCAAATGCCCGCGAGACGCTGAGTTTCAAAAATGCTGGATTTCATAACTCTGTGTTCAGAACGTGAGTTTCCACATGACCGATAGACTTCAACCCGCGCCCCTGGCCTACAAGAACGAACCGTTTCTCAACAGTCCTGACGGACGCATTCTCCGCATCCTGGCTGAGTATCAGGAACCGCTGGCGCGTTTTCGCCGCGAGCAAATTCAAGACACGGTGGTCTTCTTCGGTTCAGCCCGCTTTCAGGGAGGCGAAGCCGCGAGAAAGAATCTGGCCGCGATTAAAACAGACGATTCGAATGCCCCTACCCCTCAGCAGCAAGGTGACGTGAAACGAGCCCTCGCCGCAGTCAACATGGCGCGTTATTACGAAGACGCTCGCCGTCTGGCATTTCTTCTCACCGAGTGGTCGATTCAGATTCCCGCGCGGCGCCGCCGCTTCGTCGTCACTACCGGCGGAGGCCCCGGAATTATGGAAGCCGCGAACTTGGGTGCCCACGAAGCTGGAGGCAAAACCATCGGCCTCAACATCAACCTGCCGTTCGAGCAGTATCCCAACCCTTACATCACGCCGGCGCTGAACTTCGAGTTTCACTATTTCTTCATGCGCAAGTTTTGGTTCGCGTACCTCGCCAAAGCTCTGGTGATTTTTCCCGGCGGCTTCGGAACGATCGACGAACTTTTCGAAATTCTCACGCTCGCGCAGACCGACAAACTGGCCAAGAAAATTCTGGTCGTGATTTATGGCAGCGAGTACTGGCACCGCATCATGAACTTTCAGGCGTTTGTCGACGCGGGCACGGTTTCTGCTGAAGACCTTAATCTGTTCAAGTTCGTCGATTCTCCCGAAGACGCTTTTGCGTTTCTTCGCGACGGCCTAACCGAATACCATCTGGGCGGTCCAAAGAAAGAAAAGGAAAAAGAGCAGGAAGTCGAACCGGAAATCGCCAAGACCAGACCGTGAAGACGTGGAATTTACCCTGTGAACCTCTGTGTCCCCTGTGTTTAAGGATCTGGGAAAAGACCGCCGACGCGTGCCATCGATTCTTGCTCTAAACTGATGGCTGAAAGCCGATGGCTAACAGCTGCCTCCTGTACTACATTACCGACCGCAAAGCCTTTCCCCGTGACGAACGCGCCCGTCGCCTTCGTCTACTCGACAAGATCGCGGAAGCTGCGAGCTGCGGCATCGACTACATTCAACTCCGCGAAAAAGATCTGTCCGTTCGCGAACTGGAGTCGTTGGCTCGGGAAGCTGTGCGCGTAATCCACGACCAAACATCGGCATCCGGCTTCCGGCATCCCGTAACAGCTCTCCTGATTAATTCCCGCACCGATGTCGCCCTTGCCAGCGGAGCGGCGGGCGTTCATCTCCCTGCCAACGATGTGTCCCCGGAAGAAGTGAGGGGGGCGTGGGCGGGCAAATGTGGCGCGGGCGCTCTCGCCGGCGAAATCTCACCGCCAAATCCGCTGATAGCCGTCTCCTGTCATTCGCCACAGGAAGTGGCTCAAGCGGCGTCCCACAAGGCTAGCTTTGCCGTCTTCGCTCCGGTCTTCGAAAAAAAGAACGCGCCCGGAACCACCCCCGCGGGTCTTGACGCTCTTCACCAAGCGTGCCACGCGTCGATACCAGTTGTCGCGCTTGGAGGAGTGACGCTGCAAAACGCCGAGTCCTGCCTGCAAGCCGGCGCGGCCGGCATCGCGGCCATCCGCCTCTTCCAGGAAAACGATATAGCCATGATCGTTCGCGAGTTGGGCGGCGGGTAGTCATCACTGCTCTTGACGGGGCGAACGATATACCGCAAAACAAAGGCCACGCCGCCAGAGCGACGTGGCCTTCCCATTGCAAGTTACTGTGCGGGAGTTCCCGGAGCGCTGGGAGTCTCCGGGGCACCGGCCGTCACTTCGGGTACAGCCGTCTCGATTTTCACCGTCGCCAGAATCTTTTCCAGTCGCTGAAAAACTTTCTCGCGATCCACATGCGTCGCGCCACCCTCGTTCTCGGTCCCCAGAGTCGCAACCTTGAGCGCGAACTCGTAGCAAGCGCCATTCTCGAACACGTGGTAGTACTTCGACGCTACCTCGCGAGTTCCTTGACTGGCAAGGGATTCGGAAGACTGCAGTTCTAGGTCGCCAATCATCAACTTCGACGATTGCAGCTTCGACGGTTGCGTGGCGGCTGAAGTTGCGGTCTCAGTCGGAGCCGTAGCATCGGCCGATTCCGTTGTTCTGGCCTCGGAGAATTCTCCACACTGCTCCGCCGTGAGTTCTTTGTTGACGCTCACGCCGAAGAAGGCCGACGCGAGATCGCTATTGGGATACGCGGATTCAGGAAGCGCAACCGCCGCGAGCGCAACTCCGCCGGGCTGCACGAAGTCCATCAGCAGCGGATCGGATGAGACAAGTTCGTTGGCGGCTGTGCCCGTTTCCAGAGCGTACTTGCGCGGATATTGAAACGAGATGCCAGAAGTTTTGTCGGCATACGTCACAGTCGGCGGAACTTTGCGGGCAACTTTCTTATGCACAGGCTTGGCGGCAGCTTGTACCGCTGGCGTCGCTGGCTCGGTTGCCGGAGTTACTGTGGGCGGTATCGGCTGACTCATCGCGGTCTGATTGGTCGAGCTTTCGGTTTTGGGTTTCTCGCTGGAACATCCGACTGCTAATGAACAAGCGATCAAGAGCGCGGCGAATACCAGGGTGCTGGTGTTGTTATCAAAGTTAGTGTTGCTCTTACCCCACGCAACGGAATCATGCGTTGCCGGGATGGTGCGAACTGCTGTGGCGCTGAACAGATTGATACGGGTCATGGTTGGTCACCTCCTGCTGCTGAAGCAGCGCAAGTGATAATGCACAGCGGGGGCCAATGAGTTGGGCGTTGATTTTACGGGGGTTAGAACACGGCAAGTGGCACGACATCGTGGCGCGCCGGACACGATGTGGTACAGAGGACACGGCAAGAGTCACATTTCGCAATCATTCAAACTGTTTGCGAAATGTGGCGAGCTGTTGCCGGATGTCCGCGACTTCACTTTTCAGTTCCGCCACTTCGCTTTCGAGGACGGCAATGCGGTCGTCGTCCGCCGCAGGTCGGGCTACAGTTCGAGCGGGCGCAGCCTCTACGGCAGGCGCGCTGCCGGAGAGCAGATGCATGTAGCGCGACTCTTTCGTGCCCGGCTGTCGCGGCAACACAGCGACCAGCGGGGGCTCGCGCTGGCTGAGCCGGTCGATCGTCGCATGCACGTCTTCCAGTTCTTCGAATCGATACATGCGTTCGGCGCGGCCTCGCAATTCCCCGGGAGTTTGCGCGCCGCGTAAGAGCAGCACGCATAGGATCGCGATCTCACGGCGGTCGAAGTTGAATACTTCCTGCAGGCGGTGCTCATATTTCGTAACTCGGCCGTCAGCGCCGCTGGCCGGGCCCGCCAAGCGCTGCCTCTGCAGCGATTCCAGCGAGGCGCGCACCGCATCCTCGTCCAGCGTCATCACGGGGTCGCGGTTATTTTTCTGACTACACGCGTTCACCAAAGCATTCAGCGATAAAGGATAGTAGTCAGGAGTGGTGATGTCCTTTTCGATCAACGCACCCAGCACTCGCACTTCAACATCACTCAGAAGGTCCACGCGCATCCCCATTGAAAAAAGTCGTTGAGTGGATTTTACTGCACTCGTGAGGAGCGGACGAACAAGGTATGCTTATGGGCTGTGTGACGCGAGCATGGATCTTCTGCAAATGTTGAATCCTACTTTGTGCGCCGGACTGATTGCCCCGTGCGCTTTTTCTTTGGAGTTGAAATTTCTCAAGCCCGCTGCGGCGGTAGTGATCCTCATATTTTTGCAAATCAAGTTTTCGCACACATGGCTCGGAACGCTGGGCCTGGAGAGGCTGGAAGAATTCAGCAAAAGGATCGCATCGAGAAAGCGACTTTGCGTTTTGTTAGTGGGCTTTTCCCTACTCGTGATTCGATCAGCGCTGATTCCCGTATCCGGCATTCCGCTGCCTCGCTATCATGACGAGTACAGCTACCTGCTTGCGGGAGACACGTTTGCGCACGGCCGGCTGACGAATCCACCGCACCCGATGTGGATGCATTTCGAAACTTTCCATGTGATCTGGCACCCGACGTATATGTCGATGTATCCGCCGGGACAAGGGCTGGTGCTGGCTGCCGGCGAGATCTTGGGCAACGCGTGGATCGGACAGTTGATGTGCGCGGCGCTGATGTGCGCGGCCATCTGCTGGATGCTGCAAGGTTGGATTCCGCCGCGCTGGGCGCTGCTGGGCGGAGTTCTTGCCATTCCTCGCCTCGGCTTTCTGAGTTACTGGACCAACGGATTCTGGAGCGCGTGTCTTCCAGCACTCGGAGGAGCGCTCGTGCTCGGTGCCTTGCCCAGAGTCAAGCAACACTTGCGTTGGCGCGATTCCGTGATCATGGCGATCGGCTTGTTCATTCTCGCAAACAGCCGTCCGTATGAAGGACTTCTATTGAGCGTTGGGGTTGCGATTGCTTTATTGGCGTGGATGTTTGGGAAAGACGGACCTCCGTTGCGCATTTCATTTGCGCGGATCGTGTTGCCTCTCGTTTTCGCCCTCACTCCCCTCGCGGTTTGGACCGGTTATTACTATTACCGCGTCACCGGAAATCCTTTTCGCATGACCTATGACATCAACCGCCAGACCTACGCCATGGGACGGTATTTCATTTGGCAGAAACCGTGGCCGCAGAAGACATACAACCACCCAAGGATGGAGGCTCTATACCAGCGGGAAGTTAGAGAGACAGAAGAGAATCAGAGTCTAAGCGGATTCATTTGGCGATGGCGCATCAAACTTTATTATTTCTGGCAGGTCTATCTCGTTCCGCCACTGCCGTTCGTGCTCATCGCGCTTCCATGCGCGGCGCGCGATCGCAAACTGCGCGTGCCTTGGATCATCGGCGGCATCTTTGCCGCCGGCCTCGTGATTGAGACCTGGGGCTTACCTCATTATTTCGCTCCAGCCACGGCGTTGGTGTTCTTGATTCTGATGCAGTGCATACGGCATTTGCGCTTATTCCGCTGGCGCGCACGACCAGTGGGTCTGGCCTTTGTACGAGCCGTCACGGTGATTTATATCGGCGCGGTCGTGCTGCGCGTGGCGTTGGCAGTAACGCACATTCATCCCGAACCGGAGTGGCAACACGGAGACATCGAGCGGGAGTCGATCGTGCAGCAACTGAAAGCGCTGCCCGGCCAACACGTGGTCATGGTCAGTTATTCTCCTGATTTTGATCTCGACCGCGAGTGGGTCTACAACCTTGCCGACATCGACGGCTCGAAAATCGTGTGGGCACGCGACATGGGGCCGGAGAAGAATCGGGAATTGTTGGCGTACTATCATGGCCGGCAATTCTGGATGGTGCATGCAGGCTCGTCGCCTCTCCGCATTGATCCGTACCGCGAATCAGCGGCGGGCGCTGGGCTCTAGTACAAATGTGGTATGGGGCGGAGGTGCGCGACGGTGTAACCTTCCCCTGCGAAATTGAAAGAAACCTGCACGAGGGAAAATTGCGTTATGACATGGATTCGAACCATACCGATGTCGGAGGCCGACGAGAAGTTGCGCAAGGCGGTTGAGGCGCAGCGCGAGCTGTATCCCAAGGAGTATGCGACGCCGGTCCACCCCGATGAATCGGGAGGGTCGACGATTGTGGGGTCGCACACGCTGATTCCAGACGCGCTTCATCACTCGTTCGCCACGTTTGGTGCGCTGATGTCACCGGACTTGCCGCTGAACCGCCGGCAACACGAAATGATTACGACCATGGTCTCGGTGACTAATCGCTGCAAGTATTGAATTGAGTCGCACGCAGAGTTTCTGCGTAGGGTGACGCTGGATAAAGAGCTGGTGGAGGCGCTGGAGAAGGATTACACGACTGCACCCATCACGCAGCAGGAGCGCGTGATGCTGGACTACGTGGTCAAACTAACCAAGGATGCAACGAAATGTTGGAAGGACGATATCGAGGGACTGCGGGCGGTGGGATTTGATGATCGCGGAATCTTGCAGATCACGCTGATTGCATCGTGGTTTAATTACATCAATCGGGTGGCGGATGCGCTGGGAGTGGGACGGGAGTGAACGTTCGGCAGGCCGGCGGTTAGCTATCCTTGCGATAGAGAAGGTTTCGCATGGCTTCTCTCCGAGCCTCGTTGGCCTCTTTTTGAGTCTTGCGTTCGTCGGCGTCCGCGGCTTGCTTTGATTTGGTACCGGCTTGTTCGGGCTCGCTGCACTCTGGGCAGCGATTGGCAAAGCCGGGCTTATCCGGCTTCAGTTCGAACTCTTCTGAGCAAACGGCGCATATTCGGATGGGAAATGCCATAGAAATATTATGCTACAAGCCGGCGTGATCGGGCGGCGCATTTGCCGCGCGGGATGTACGGTTGTTCCCTTCTGCTACTAAACTTGCCTAGGGTCAAGGCTTAGGTTTGAATCGCCTCCGACTCCGTTCTTTCGCTCCATGGCCGAATCGTTAGCAGAGTTTTTCCTGACGAACTTTCAGGCGCACCGCGACCAGCGGGCCTACGGGCAGCGCCGCGGCTATCGCATGGAGTGGTTCACCTATGGTCAGGTCATGGAGATGGCGTTGCGGTTTTGCCGGGAACTGGATTCGCGGAAAATCGGGAAGGGTGACCGCGTGATGCTGTGGGGCGAGAACTGCGCCGAGTGGATTGCGGTTTTCTTTGGATGCGCTTTGCGCGGTGCGATTGTTGTCCCGATGGATCATGTGGCGTCGGCGGACTTTGCAGCGCGGGTTGCACGGCAGGTTGAGGCTAGGCTTTGGGTTTGTTCGCGGCGGCACGCTCAGCACTTGGAAGCAGCGAGTGCAATACCCATCACCGTTCTGGAAGACCTATCGCGGATAGCCGCGGGGACGCCGGCGCTACTCTCAGATGTGGTAGTCGGGCGCGACGACACTTTGCAGATTGTCTTTACTTCGGGGACTACAGCTGAACCCAAAGGAGTCGTCATCACGCACGGGAACGTGTTGGCCAACATTGCTCCCTTGGAGCGGGAGATGCGGCAGTACTTGAAGTATGAGCGCTTCGTGCATCCGGTGCGATTCTTGAATTTACTGCCGCTTAGCCATGTGTTCGGGCAATTCCTGGGAATGTTTCTGCCGCCGCTGCTGGGCGGAACTGTGATTTTTCAAGAAGAGTTGAAGCCCTCGGAGATCATCAGCACCATCCGGCGAGAGCGCGTCTCTGTGTTAGTGAGCGTGCCGCGAGTCTTGCAGTCGCTGAAACAAAAGATCGAACGTGACCTTGAGGACAGTGGGAAAATCGAGGATTTTCGGCGGCGGTTCCGCACTGCGGAAGGAAAACATTTCCTGCACCGCTGGTGGATGTTCCGCGCGATTCGCCGGCAGTTCGGGTGGAAGTTCTGGGCATTCATCTGCGGAGGCGCGGCGCTGGACGCGGAGACCGAAGAATTCTGGGGAAGGCTAGGCTACGCTGCGATCCAGGGATACGGGTTGACGGAGACAACTTCGCTGATCAGCGTGAATCATCCGTTCAAGTTGGGAAAGGGATCGATAGGGAAGGTGCTGCCCGGACGCGAAGTAAAGCTGGCGGAAGATGGCGAGATTATGATCCGCGGAGGCGGAGTCGCCGCGGGTTACTGGGATCAAGGCGGGCAGAAGGAGGCGCCAGGCGAGGTTACAGATAAAGACGGCTGGTACCGCACCGGAGACGTCGGCGCGCTGGATGAAGCCGGTAATCTTTATTTTAAAGGTCGTAAGAAAGATGTGATCGTGACGCCGGGCGGATTGAATATTTACCCGGAGGATCTCGAAGCTGCGTTGCGTCAGCAACCGGAAGTAAAAGATTGTGTTGTGGTGGGGATTGAGCGCGGAGGAAATGCAGAACCCTGCGCTGTATTAATTCTTCGCGACGATGCCAGGGCGGCGGGAGTGGTGGAGCGAGCGAACCAGACTCTGGCGGAATTTCAGCGCATGCGTATGCACGTAGTTTGGCCTGAGCAAGACTTTCCGCGCACGAGCACGCAAAAGCCGCGGCGGAAGCTGATTGCCGAATTCGCCGCACGAGAAATTTTGCACCCCGGAGGGAAGCCCGCTGCGAGCGACAGCCCCGTAATAGAGTTGATCGGCCGCATCACAGGCCGCAATATGACGGAGTTAGATCATGAAGCGGTACTCGATGCTGATCTTTCCTCCGGGTTGGGTCTCAGTTCTCTGGATCGAGTCGAACTGATCAGCGCTCTGGAAGATCGATATCAGGTCGATCTGAGCGAAACTCGTTTCAGCGCGGTGCGCACCGTGGGCGATGTGGAACGAATGTTGAGCGGCGAAACGCGCCCTCGTGCGGAATACCACTATCCGGCATGGGTATTGCGATGGCCGATAACTTGGCTGCGATGGCTGGCGCAGTATTTGTTGATGAGGCCGGCCATGATTTTGTTGGGCTGGCCGCGGATCGAAGGTCGAGAACATTTGCGAGGATGGAATGGACCGCTGCTGGTAGTTTGCAATCACATTTCCGATGTGGATTTTGCATTTGTGCAGGCAGCTTTGCCGGCGCAGCTAAGAAATCGAATTGCGATAGCGACGCGCGGCGAAGCGTTAGAGGCCTTACACACTCCGCAGTCGACCAGAGGCTTTTTCCGAGGTATTTACGATCGAACAGGATGGGTGCTGGGAGTTTCGCTTCTAAATTTGTTTCCGCTGCCGCGCGAGGCTGGCTTTCGGCAGAGTTTCGCTTACGCCGGCCGGGCCGTGGATCAGGGATACAGCGTGCTGGTGTTTCCAGAAGGCCGGTATACGGTGGATGGCAAGATCAGCATGTTCCGCGCTGGAATCGGGCTCCTGGCAAACAATCTCGGCATTCCGGTATTACCGATGCGAATTGTGGGTTTGTTTGAAGTGAAGAAAGAAGGCAGAAAGATAGCCCGACCGGGAGAGATTCAAGTGGGCATCGGCCGACCCATGAACTTTGCGGCCGGCTGCGATCCTGTTCAAATTGCGCAGGAACTAAAGAACGCGGTAGAAGCGTTGTAGTGTGAGGCGGATTGTCCCCAGCAATCGCTACTGGGCGCAAGAAAAAGGCGCCTTGACTCGCGGTTGCGAGTCAAGGCGCCTCAATGTTCGATTACAAGGTTCGATCAAACGCTACCAGCTACTTGGCAGCGGCTTTGATGGTAACCTTCACCGGCTTTGAGGGAATTCCGTTCGCCACAACAAACAGTTCACTCGTGCCCGCTGGAACGGTAGAGGGAATGTCGAATTCCGTGGAAACGATCGTGGATCCCGTCGCGACACCCATGGTGCTGTGGTTATGCGTGGTGCAATAATAAATGTCCTTGGTGGTTGGGTTTTCGATGCGGATGATGGGATAGTTGGTCGCCATCTGCGCGTCGTCGCCATACATTGCGCCTTGCGACAAGCCGTTGAACTGCGTGCCCGAGATAGTATTGTTGGTGCTGCCCGCAGTCAGCGTGCTGGCGACCGAAGTGATGGTCGGCTGCCACGCAGCCTGGTAGGTTCCAGCGGCGGTGTAGAGTTGTACGGTCTTGGTCCCGTCGGTGAACAGAATCTGTCCCGTGGGCAGAACCAACATTCGTCCCGTATAGGATGGATTGCTGGAAGCGCCGCTCGGCGAAGAGACCGGAGTCATCGTGGTGCCGTTGAACTCATAAAACTTGCTGCCAGATGCGTAGCAAGGAGAGATCGGAGCGGCGTCAACGAGCACATTGCCGTCCGGCAGGATCGCCGCCGGTCCGTCATCCACACCCAGCCCACCGGTGAAGGTCGGACCTGCCGACCAGACTCCTGTGATCGAATTGTAGATGTTCGTGTTGCTGGTTCCACCGATGGCGAAAACGGTGCCGTCGGGGCGTAATACCGCAGGACCGATCTCATAGCAAGAAGCATTCGGCAGTTTGGAAAAAGTGTCTCCGGCGAGCGACCAATCGCCCGTGCTTGGATTGTAAAGCTCAGACTCGGTGCCGTTGTTCATGTCGACGGTGAGTACGTTACCTGACGGCAACAGGGTCCAGCCCTCTTCGGAGTTCTGGTCCGCTTTGCCTGTGCCGGTAATGGTCCAGGTCAGTGTGGTTTCGTCGAGCAGAGCTTGCTGCAACTGAAACGGGCTGCATTCAGAACCGGCATAACCGCAGTTTCCCAGCATGAAGGTGCCGTTGGGCAGGACGACGCTTGATGCATCGCCAATGTGGGTCCAACCTGATGGAGGAGCAATCGAGGTCCAGGTGTTGGTGGCGGGATAGTAAATTGCGCCGCTGTTGGTTTCCGACTGACTTCCGTCGTACTCTCCGCCCTCGACCACAACGTTTCCGTCGGCCAATACAGCAGAGCCGAAGTATAAGGGCTCGTATCCGGCTGGAGCTGAAGCCAACTCGGTCCATGTGCCGGCGAGATAGCTCCCCGTGGCGCTGGGAACGAGCTGCCACCATTTTACGCTTTGATACTGATGCACCATAACAGTTCCGTTGGTGAGCAGGAGTGCAGTGTCAGCGTCGAAGCTTGGGGAATTTGTGAGTGTCTGCCACTTCCCTGTAAGGTTTGATTCCTGGGAACTGGCGATACCCAAACAAACCATCAGGGTCAGCGTTGCAATTGCGAGTGTGCGAAAAGCCTTCATTTGTTTCCTCTCGGGGGTCACTTGATTTATCGAACCTTATTTGTATCTGTCGAACTTTGCCTAATGCGTTGTTGCAAAGTGCACAGAGCAGAGAGGTTGCCTGGGTTGAATCTCTGCCTGAAAAGTCGAAACCGCAGGATTATATCGCGTATCAGGCGATTCAGATCGACTTGTGACTAAGATTTGACAATTAATCTTGTTCGAGATGCGAGGGTGCAAGATATTGCATACTCGTCCGCGAGCCGAGCGATCAAACGCTGGATTTTGTCTCGAAACGTGAGCTCATGACACGGGAATGCCGCGATCTATTCTTCATCCCCAGAATCTTCCTTGTGCGGGCCCGACTCGATCTGCACTTCGGGCAAATTCGCGGCGCGAAGTTGGCTATTGAGCGCTGGAAGGTCGGCGTTCTTGAGCGCATCCCAACGCTTCATTACATCCAGAGCATTATGTTCTGTAGCTGCGACGGCTTCAGACTGAGTCGTCGTTGGCTCGGCGTCGGCCTGCCAGACCTGGCCATACAAGACCCCGACTTGCCCGTTAACCTGCGGGAGAGTGTTTTCGGCGGCGCTTGCGGCTGGGCCCCCGGATGGCGCCCCAAGAACTGCTGCGAGTTTGGTCTGGAATGCCTCAATGGAATCGCGTGCCGTGCCGGTGGCTTGCTGGCTCAGTTTTTGCAGCGGCTCGCGAATCGATCCAGCTTGCGTTGCGGCCTCCGAGGTCTGGCTTAAAAGCGATGCCAGGCGCACTTCGAGTTGAAATTTCTTTTCAAGACCCGGCGCGGAGACGTGAACGCGCGGGTCTATCTTGACCGTGAAAGCCGCGGTGTAACTCTTTCCGTTCGCGGTGAGGCGCGCGGTATAAGAGCCGGGTAGAGCGGTGGGGCCGAGCGGGTAACGAGGCGTGTCTCCGGGAACCGCGGCGATCGGATACTCGTGGCGAGGGGAAACAGGCGCGGGGTAATGGAGATCCCAAACCCAGCGGTGCATGCCCTCATTGGCCGACAGTGCGCGGAAAGGACGCAGCCAATAAAGTGGGATGAGTTGCTTCTTGAGATCTGCTTCCGAGACATCGGGCTTGTCGTCGCTGGAAAACTTTCGAACGAGTTGGCCGCGCGCGTCGAGGATTTCGAGGGTGACAGTCGTAGACGCGGCGCGCGACAGGAAGTAGTCGATGATTGCGCCATCCGGCGGGTTTGCGGCGGCAGGCTCGTCGGGGGGAAGCGGCGTGTCGGTGTAGGTGTCGCGCTGGATTCGGTAGGCAAGTCCTGGAGTGAAAAGATGAGCGTCTGCGCCCGATAACCCGGCGACTTCGCGCAGCGGAGTGATGTCGTCCAGAATCCAGAACGAGCGGCCGTGCGTGGCTACGATCAGGTCGTTGTCGTGAATCCAAAGATCGCGCATGGAAGTGTGCGGCAGATTCAGTTGCAGAGATTGCCAGTGATCCCCGTCATCGAACGAGACCCAGACTGAATTTTCGGTTCCGGCAAACAGCAAGCCTTTGCGCAATGGATCTTCGCGGACCGTGTCTACCGGGCCGATGTCAGGCAGGCCCGTGGTGATCAACTTCCAGTTCTTGCCGCCATCATGAGTACGGTAAATGTAAGGATGCTCGTCGTTGATGCGGAAGCGGCTCACGGACGCGTAAGCGGAATCGTTATCGAAATGCGAGGCATCGATCTGCGTGACCTTGCTCCACGGCGTGAGTTCCTTTGGAGTGATGTCGTTCCACTTGTTGCCGCCGTCGCCCGTCCGCCAGATGAGGCCATCGTCTGTGCCGGCCCAGAGTGTGTTGATGTTTTTGAACGAAGGCGCGAGCGCGTAAATTACACCACGCTTCTTTTCCGCATCTTTCGGAATGAGATTGCCTACGCTGGCTGGAACTCCGGGATTCTGGCGCGTGAGATCATCGCTGATGGCCTGCCAGGAATTTCCGCCGTCGGTTGTTTTGAAGAGCACATTGCTGGCGAAGTAGAGCGTGTGCGGGTCAAGGGGCGAGAACATTGTGGGTTCACTGCGGTTGGTGCGGTACTTGGAGTTGCGGAGCGGGATCGGCGTGACGTTCTGCACCTGGCCGGTGGACCAGTGAAACTTCGAGACCTCGCTTCGACCGCCGCCGTAGATCACATCGGGGTCGAGAGGGTCGGGCGCGACGTAACCGTATTCGATCACGCCTACGGCATGCCACTCGCGATAAGTGATGGCGCCGTCGTTGCCGCGGCTGGAGATGCAGACAGAACCACTTTCCTGCTGGCCTCCGCAAACGCGATACGGAAAAGTGGGCGTGACCGCGACGTGATAAATCTGCGCGGTGGGCTGGTTGTACCAGGAACTCCAAGTTGTCCCACCGTTGACAGTTACCAGCGCTCCCTGATCGCTGACTAGAAGAATAATGCTCGGGTCGTTGGGATTGATCCAGAGATTCTGATAGTCGTCGCCGCCCGGAGCGCCGCGAAATCCGGACCATGTCTTTCCGCCGTCAATAGACTTCATCGTTACAGTGCTGGCAGTGTAAAGGACATCCTCATTCTTCGAATCGACTCGTGGAATGGAAAGGTCTCCGCCGCCGATTCGTCCGGACGGACGCGGATCGTCGGTTGCCTTCGACCAGTTCTCACCGGCGTCGTCGGAACGATACACGGATAGGCCGCCAGAAGCAGCAGAGAGCGTGGCATAAACACGCCGGGAATCGCTGGGAGCGATTGCGACATAGATCTGTGAGAGATCTTTCGGAAGGCCGTTGGTAAGAGGATGCCAGGTTTTTCCACCGTCGGTGGATTTGAACAAGCCGCCCCCAGTCCCGTTAACTTCATTGCCATCTTCCCACGGGCCTTCGCGAGCTTCCCACATCGAAGCGTAAATCACGTCGGGATTGGAGGGATCAATCTCTACGTCGGAAGCTCCGGTGTTCTCGTCTTTGTAAATTGCCTTTTGCCATGTTTGGCCACCATCGGTAGAAAGGAACAGGCCGCGCTCATCGTTCGGCCCGTAGGGATGGCCAAGCACGGCTGCGAAGATTCGATTGGGATCGCGAGGATCAATCGCCAGTGCAGGAATTTGAAAACCATCGCGCAGTCCGAGATGAGTCCAGGTCTTTCCTGCGTCAGTAGATTTGTAAATTCCGTTTCCGACCGAGAGATCGGGACGGTGCAAACCTTCCCCACTCGCGACATAAATGATGTTGGGATTCGAAGGAGCGACGGCAATGGCACCAATCGACTGCGTAGGCTGGTCGTCGAAGATCGGGTTCCAGGTGCGACCGTAGTCGTCCGATTTCCATACTCCGCCGTTGACCTGGCCCATGTAGAAAACGTTCGGCTGGCTCGGAACGCCAGTGGCAGCACGGGTGCGGCCGCCGCGAAAGGGGCCAATCATCCGCCAATGCAGTTCCTGGTATGTATTCTCGGGAACTTGTTGGGCACTCGATGCGATGGGCAGCAAAACCGAAACGCAGACGAACAGACGAACGACGAGGTTGGATCTGGTCACTGGGCCCCCTGACTCTGAACTGCAAACTAGACAGAATAAACTAAACCGTGGTGACGGCGGGTGAAGCAGTGGAAGTCTAGCCAATCGCAGACAAGGTTGGCCCCATGCCGCCAGCGTTCGGAGCTGGCGTGGCTCCTGACTGGCTGGCGACCCAGGCGCCGACGCGGTTGGCCCTTTCATTGATGTGCGCCAGCGGCGTTCGCCGCAGATATCCGTGCACGAGAGCGGCGGTAAAAGCGTCGCCAGCGCCGACCGTATCGGCGACTTTTACCCTAAAGCCTGGGTGTTCGTTGTACTCATCCCGAGTTACCAGAAGACTTCCGCTATCGCCGCGGGTAACGCAAACCAGTTTCAGATCGTGCAAAGACAGCAATCGCCGCGCCGAGTCCTCCTCGCTGCGATGTTCGAATTCGAACAAGCGCATGATCTTCGGGAGTTCCTCATGATTCACTTTGACGACGGTTGCGAGCTTCATCGACTCCGCGATGATTTGCCCTGTGTAGAAGTTCTGCCGAAGATTGACGTCGAAGATGCGCACTGAGTTTGGCTGCGAAGCAAGCACAAATTTGCGGATGGTGGAACGACTTTGCTCGGAGCGTTGGGCTAGCGATCCAAAGCACAGAGCATCGGTCTGTTGAGCCAACCTCTGCCATTGCGGCGTCCATTCGAGAAAATCCCACGCGACCGACTCTGAAATTTCGAAGCGCGGCTGACCTGCAGCATCTACATCCACCTGAACAGTCCCGGTAAGGTGGTCCGGATCTTCCTGAATGAATGCGGTAGCAAGACCCAGTTCACGGAGCCGGAGAATCGCCGCCTCACCCAGCACATCCTGGCCGAGGCGGCTGATCGGAATGCCTTCATCCCCGAGCAAAGATGTGATGTAGGCGAAGTTTGCCGGCGCTCCTCCGAGTTGTTTTCCAGAGGGCAACATATCCCAGAGCAACTCGCCTAGACCAACGATGATGTGCCTTCTGTCCGTGATTTCTTTCACTCTCTCGTTTTTCCTGAAACAGAATCTGGCGGGTTTTCGACCGCGAATAGTCTAGCAAGATTTCGGCTGGAGCCTTGGCTTTCGCTTTTCTCAAATCTAAGGTTATCAACCGGGGAAATAAGGACAACGTTTTTCCTTGACAGGGGGGGCAGGGACTGTAAGATAGAGAATATTTATTCATATATATGAATAACTATTCATCATGAATAAAGCCCTGCGGCAGAGAGCAATTTTGGAAGCGTTGCGGCAGGGCCCCGTAGCCAGCCAGGAAGATTTGCAGCGGGCGTTGCGCAAGCGGGGATTCAAGGTGGGTCAGGCGACGCTTTCGCGGGATATTCGCGACCTGAACCTGAGCAAGACGGCCACTGGCTACACGTTGTCGCAAGGGGAAGGAGCTGCGGCCCTGGCGTTGCCTCCGGTGCAGCGACTGGTTCGCGAGTTCGTTTTGGACGTGCGGCCCGCGCAGAACCTGCTGGTGCTGAAAACGATTGTAGGGAGCGCGCAGCCCGTGGCGGCGGCGCTCGATGAACAGGAATGGGAGGAAGTGGTGGGAACAATTGCCGGTGACGATACGATCTTGATTGTTTGTCCCGACAAGGACGCTGCGAAGAAAGTCGCAGCGCGGGTTGAGGAGATGCTCGGCTGATGGCTGCGAAACTCAAGAGCGCGGTGATCGGAGCGAGCGGCTATTCCGGCCTGGAACTCACGCGCATTCTCGAACGTCATCCGCGGCTGGAGAAGCCACTGCTGTTTCGCCGTGAAAACGGAAGCGATGGCGCAAGAGATTTGGCGGAAGTGTTTCCGGAGTTGTCGGGCAATGGAGGCTATCCGCTTCGACCGCTGTCGTGGCCAGAGGTGAAAAGTCAGGGCGTACAGTTGCTTTTCTTGGCGACGCCGCATGAAGCCTCGCGGTCTCTTGTACCGGAGGCTATCGCACAAGGGTTGCGCGTGATCGATCTGAGCGGCGCGTGGAGGCTGAAGCAGGAGCAGCATCGTGCCATCTATTCGTTTCAGGACGCGAATCCGCTCACGGCCGTGGAATTGACTGCTAAATCTGTGTATGGCCTGCCGGAGCTAAACGGAGACTGCATTGCGCCTGCGCAATTGGTGGCGAATCCGGGTTGTTACGCGACCTCGGTGATTCTTGCATTGGCGCCTCTGCTCAAAGCCGGATTGGTTGATCGCGAGCATGGAATTATTTCTGACTCGAAGTCGGGCGTGTCGGGAGCGGGCAAGGCACCTACGTCGCGCACTCATTTTGTTTCGGTGGCGGATAATCTCTCCGCTTACTCGGTGTTCAATCACCGGCATCTGGGAGAGATGGTGGAGCAGTTGGGGCTGGAGGATGCGGAACTGACTTTCACTCCTCATCTGCTGCCGATACCGCGCGGAATTCTATCGACGATCTATGTGCAGCTGAACCGCGCGATGAAGCCGGCGGAAGTGGAGTCATGCCTGCGGGATTTTTATTCGGGCAAGCATTGGGTGCGAGTATTTGCCACGCCTCAGCTACCTCAGCTGCAGTTTTCGCTGCACACGAATTATTGCGACTTAGGTCTTTGCCTGGCGGAGGATGGCCGGCGGCTGGTGCTGGTTTCTTGCGTGGACAATCTGCTGAAAGGCGCGGCAGGGCAAGCCGTGCAGAACATGAATCTGATGTATGGGTGGGAAGAGCGAGAGGGTTTGCAATGACAATCGTAGTGAAAATTGGAGGAGCGGCGATTGAAGATGCAGCGACGCTGCGTAAATGCGCGCGCTCGATCGCGGAGCTTGCGCAGGACGGCCACCGCGTAGCCGTAGTCCATGGCGGCGGCAGTGCGCTAACCCGCATGCTGAATCGGTTGGGAAAGAAGAGCGAGTTTGTCGAAGGGTTGCGCGTTACCGATGCGGAAACGCGCGACACGGCGCTGATGGTATTGGCAGGGATCATCAACAAGAAGTTGGTAGCTGCGATTCAGTCCGCCGGCATGCCGGCCATTGGATTCTGTGGCGGCGACGGCATGACGTTCCGCGCTCGAAAGAAGTATGTTCACGGCCGCGATCTTGGATTTGTTGGAGAGATTTGTTTCGCCGAGCCGTGCTGGATCGAGGCGTTGTGGCAGCAGGGCGGAATTCCGGTTATGGCTTCAATGGCGTTAGGCGCCGATGGCGAATACTACAACGTGAATGCCGATGAAATGGCGGCAGCGTGCGCGGCAGCCTGCCACGCCAACACGCTGATCTTTCTCACCGACGTGCCCGGAGTTCGAGATGCGGCGGGAACTGTGATGCCGTGGCTCAGCATAAAACAAGCCGCCGAACTCGAGGCTGTTTCAGTCATCAGCGGCGGCATGTTGCCAAAGTTGCATGCGTGCAGCCAAGCACTGAAACAAGGCGTGGGACGCGTGAGAATTCTTCCCGCAACCGAAGCGGAGGTCTTGCCCCAATTCTATTTGACCAAGCTCTCGTGCGGCACTGAGGTCACTTATTCATGAGTCAGTCAGCAACAGCTCGTTACAAATACAAACCGCTACCGACGGATACGCAGGTTCAGCGCAAGGAGTCAAAGTTGAATAGTCACGTGCAAAGCAGGGTTTCGGCGACCACTCCCGAGAGATTGCCGCAAATTTTCTGGTGTCCAGATCTGGTTTCGACTCGCGATCTCGGCCCCTCTGGCGTCGATGCAGTGTTGCATCTGGCTGGAATCATGAAGTCGCGGCCTGCAGATTTTCATCGAGCGCTCGCTGGCAAACAGATCGTCATGTTCTTCGAGAAGCCCTCGTTGCGAACGCGGCTGACGTTTGAGGCCGGAATCGTGAGCCTGGGCGGTACGGCGATGTTCGTCGACCAAACGCACGAACGGATCGACGCTCGCGAAACGCTGAGCGATGTGGCCCACAACCTCGAGCGCTGGGTTGACCTGATCGTACTGCGCACATTTTCGCAGCAAACCATCGCGGGCATGGCGCAGCACGCTTCGATTCCCGTGATTAACGCGCTCAGCGATCTGGAACATCCGTGCCAGGCGCTCGCTGACTATCTCACGCTGCTCGAGCGATTCGGAGATCTGAAGAACCGCTGCCTGGCCTACGTAGGCGACGGCAACAATGTCGCGCACTCGTTGCTGCTTACTTGCGCGTGCCTGGGTTCGTCAATTCGCGTCGCGACTCCGGAGGGGTATGGGCCCAATCCCCAAATTGTCGCCGATGCGCGCGCGATCGCTGCCGAGACTGGCGCCGAGATTCAGTTGTTAACCGATCCGCACGAAGCGGTTGCGGGAGCCGACGTCATTTACACCGATGCATGGACAAGCATGGGGCAGGAAAAGGAAGAACGTAAGCGAGCGCAAATCTTTCCGTCTTATCAAGTCAATGTAGAACTCATGGCAGAAGCCGCGCCCCACGCAGTGTTCATGCACTGTCTGCCGGCGCATCGCGGGTTCGAGGTGACGGATGCGGTGATAGACTCGCCGCAGTCAGTGGTTTTCGAGCAGGCAGAGAATCGCCTGCACGTACAGAAAGCAATTCTTTATCTACTGCTGGGCGGCAGTGATCGTCTGCCCGCAAGGAGTGCTCATGCCTGAAAAGATTGTGCTCGCCTACTCCGGAGGTCTCGATACTTCCATTATTATTCCGTGGCTGAAGGAGAATTATTCCTACAACGTCATCGCGATGGTTGCCGACGTGGGTCAGGGAGATGACATTGAAGCCGTGGTCGAGAAAGCTTACGCCACGGGCGCAAGCAAAGTTGTCGTCGAGGATCTCCGCGAAGAGTTTCTGACCGGATATGTTTTTCCGGCGTTGCAAGCTGGTGCCGTTTACGAGCACAAGTATTTGCTCGGGACTTCCCTGGCGCGTCCCGTGATCGCGAAGCATCAAGTCGAAGTTGCTTTGCGCGAGGGAGCGACTGCCGTTGCGCACGGCTGCACTGGCAAGGGGAACGACCAGGTCCGCTTTGAGTTGACGTATCAGGCGCTCGCTCCGGAACTGAAAGTCATTGCGCCGTGGCGTGAGTGGACGCTGAAATCTCGCGAGGACTGCCTGGATTACGCTGAGCAGCACGGCATCCCTGTGGCAGCGAGCCGCGAGAAGATCCACAGCCGCGACCGCAATCTGTGGCACCTCAGTCACGAAGGCGGAGAACTGGAAGACGCCGGCAATGCGCCACTGCCCACCACATGGCAGATGACTCGCTCGCCTCAAGAGGCTCCGGATAAGAACGAGCAGGTCACGATCGGCTTCGAGAAGGGGATTCCGTTTGCCGTAAACGGTATGAAGCTTGATCCGGTGTCGCTGGTCGAACTGCTGAACGAAATTGGCGCGCGCAACGCCATCGGTCGTGTCGATCTGGTGGAGAATCGTTTTGTCGGCATCAAATCGCGCGGCTGTTATGAAACTCCCGGCGGTACGCTGCTGATCGCGGCCCATCGCGAACTAGAAGCGCTGTGCCTGGAGCGCGAAGTCGCACACTTCAAACAGCACGTAGGTTTGAAATACGCCGAACTCGTCTACTTTGGTTTGTGGTTCACGCCGCTGCGCGAGGCGCTGGATGCCTTTGTCGCCAGCACACAAGAAGAGATGACCGGCAGCGTTACGCTGTCTCTCTACAAAGGAAACGTGTCGGTCGTGAGCCGCGAGTCCGAGCACTCGCTGTATCGCACCGATCTCTCGTCGTTCACCATGGGCGATGATTACGACCAGAAAGATGCGGCGGGATTCATTCGCATCCTCGGATTGCCTTCGCGCGTGCGTGCGCGCGGCCGGGTGGAGGTTGCGCGATGAAGATGTGGTCGGGCCGGTTCCGGCAGTCGCTGGACCCGCAATTCGAACGCTGGCAGCGGTCGTTTGACTTCGATCGACGGCTGCTTCATTACGAACTGGCTGCGAGCGGCGCTCACGCTCGCGCCTTGAAGAACGCCGGCGTTCTGTCGGCCGACGAACTCATCGGCATTCTTCAAGGCCTGCAGCAGATTGGCGAGATGGCAGCAGCTTCGCAGGGTTCTGTCGAAGACGAAGAGGCCGAGGATGTGCACCACTTCGTCGAGAAGCAACTGGTATCGCGGATCGGCGAAGTAGGCTACAAACTGCACAGCGGACGCAGCCGTAACGAACAGATCGCCACTGACCTGCGGCTCTATGTGCGGGCGGCGATCGATGAGTTGCGAAGCGAGCTAGCCGACGTGTGCGGAGCTTTCACCGACCGCGCCGAACAGGCCGGCAGCACCTCAATGCCCGCTTACACGCATTTGCAGCGCGCCGAACCCGTGCTGGTTGCGCACTGGCTGTTGGCCTATGTCGAAATGTTCTTGCGAGATGCCGATCGCCTCGCCGATTGCCGCAAGCGTCTGAATGTGTGTCCTCTGGGATCGGGCGCCGTGGCGGGCGCAACTCTCTCCCTTGATCGCGCTTTCATGGCAAATGAACTCGAGTTCGATGGCCCAACGGCGAACAGTATCGACGCCACCAGCGACCGCGATTTCGTCCTTGAATTTGTCAGCACGCTGTCACTGCTGGGTTTGCACTTGAGCCGGTGGGCGGAGGAAATGATCATTTTCTCCACGCAGGAATTCGGCTTCGTTCATCTACCTGAGGCTTATTCCACCGGAAGCAGCGCTATGCCGCAGAAAAAAAATCCGGATCTTCTGGAGTTGGTTCGGGGCAAGACCGGTCGCCTGATCGGAGGCGCGACCACGCTCATGATCACTCTGAAAGGCCTGCCGCTCGCTTACAACAAAGATTTGCAGGAAACGCAGCAGCCGCTGTTCGATTCCGCAGATACCGCGCTCGGTTTACTACCGCAAGTCGCCGGCTGGATGAAAGCAGTCGAGTTCGATCATCAGCGTATGAACGGCGCGGCTCAGTCAGGTTTCATGAATGCGTGGGCGGCGGCGACTTACCTTGTCAATCGCGGTGTCCCGAGCCGTCTCGCGCACGAGCAAATCGGCAAGGCCGTGAAGCTGTGCGTGGACAAGAACTGCGAACTTCAGGATCTGACGCTGCACGATCTGCGCACTTTGAATCCCATATTCGACGAGAGTTTTCGTGACTGCTTGCAACCGTCTTCAGTGCTGGCGATTCATGATGTGGTCGGTGGCACCGCGCCCGCCCGCGTGCGCCAAGGGATTGCAGCGGCGCGCAAAAAGATCGACTCTCTGCGCGAGGAGGTTAATTTCCATGCGCACGCGTAAAGCCACTTTGCCGGATGCCAAGCACATACACGAACTGATCTCCGCCTACTCGAGCGACGGCACGTTGCTGCCGCGCACGCTCGCGGAGATTTGCGAGAACGTGCGGGATTTTGTCGTTCTGGAAAATGAAGGCCGCATCATCGGATGCGGCGCGCTGCATCTTTACGGCACCCACCTCGCTGAAATTCGTTCCATCACTGTCGGGCCTCGGGCGCAGGGTCACGGCGGAGGCAGCAAGCTCATGAAGGCTTTGATGGCCGAGGCCAAACGGCATCGCGTGGATTGCATCTGCCTCTTTACTCGCGCTCCAGAGTTTTTTTCCCGCCAGGGATTTGTGATGGCACGGCGCGAAGATCTTCCCGACAAGATTTACAAGGATTGCCACGTCTGCCCCAGGTTTCATCGATGTGACGAAGTCGCCATGGTGCGCGGCAAGCTGCCCACATTCGCCATTCTTCCCGAACCGGCGAACTGGCTGGTGAAGCTCGAAGCATTGGCTCCTTGACTCGGAGCCAATGCTCCCAAGCCGTCCCGGCCAGGGTCTATTCAGCATCGCCACCCCTAAAATGAAGCGCGAATCCCTGTTCGCCGGTCTGCGATGCTATTATGCAGAACGATAGAGCTGGCTGAATTCGGGATCAAAGGACGATTCACCATGGCAATTGCCTCGCCGGGCAGTAATACCACCGCTACCGCGCCTGAGTCTTCTTCCGGTTCCTACGGAGCGCCGCTGGCGGTTGTGACGACTCTCTTTTTCATGTGGGGATTTCTCACTTGCCTGAATGACATTCTTGTCCCGCATCTCAAACCAATCTTCGACCTGAATTACACGCGCATCATGCTGATTCAGTCCGCGTTCTTTGGAGCATATTTTCTATTCTCCATACCTTCGGCAAAGATCATCGACTGGATTGGCTACCAGCGTTCGATGGTGGTGGGTTTACTCACTATGGGTGCGGGCGCATTTCTTTTCGTGCCGGCTGCAAGCGTTCCATCCTATCCACTGTTTCTGATGGCATTGATCGTGCTCGCGGCGGGGATCACGTGTTTGCAAGTCGCGGCCAATCCCTACGTCACGGTTCTCGGCAAACCCCAGACGGCTTCGAGCCGCTTGAACCTTACGCAGGCGTTCAACTCCCTCGGAACTTTTCTTGCTCCTTTCTTCGGCGGGCTTCTGATTCTCAGTGCGGCGCCAAAGAGTATGGACGAAATACGCGCGTTGGCGCCAGATGCTCTACAGGCCTATCGTTTGCACGAGGCAGCGACCGTCAAGACGCCCTATGTGGGCCTGGGCATCGCGTTAGTGCTGCTGGCCATCGCGATCGGCAGTTTCAAGTTGCCGAAAATTCCTCACGCTCAACACCAGATTGGCGAGAAGGTTAACGACTCCATTTGGAATCACCCGAATTTAATCTTTGGCGCGATCGGCATATTTGTCTATGTCGGCGCAGAGGTTTCCATCGGAAGTTTTCTGGTGAATTACTTCAGTCAGCCCGACATTGGGGGTCTGACAGAAAAGGTTGCGGCCAGCTTCGTTGCCTTTTACTGGGGTGGAGCCATGGTGGGGCGGTTCATTGGATCCGGACTTTTGCAGAAGATGAAGACCGGGCATCTGCTGGGTATTTGCGCCGTCTGCGCTGCCGCCCTCGTGGGCATCTCAATGCTTACGACTGGGCACTTCGCCATGTACAGCATCATCCTGGTCGGATTCTTCAACTCCATTATGTTTCCGAGCATCTTCACTTTAGGAGTTGCAGAACTAGGCCCGCTTACAGGAGACGGTTCCGGGATCATGATCATGGCGATCGTTGGCGGAGCCCTTATTCCGCTGGCGCAAGGCGCGATCGCCGACAGGGTCGGAATTCACCACGCCTTTTTTCTTCCCGTGATCTGCTATCTTTACATTCTGTTCTTTGCTCTAAGCGGCTCAAAGCCGAACAGCGAGCGCCACGCACGCACCTAGGCGACAGGCGCGAGAGCGCCTGTCGTGCAAACTCGAATGTGAACAGGAAATCAGGAAGGACTGCTTCGATCCAGCTCAGGGATAATTATCTCGAAGCAGCAGCAGATCTAACCGTGGTTAAATCTGTACCGACACCAACTCCGGGTTGCAGCGGGAATTCTGCATGGACTTGACGGCGTCCTCAGCCGTGAACCTTCCCATAGCCAGCGCGAGCTTCTTGTTGGTTGTGGTCTGAATGGGACTACGGTCGACGCGCAATACGTATTCCGCAGCTCGAGCGCCGCCGCGGTTCACTTTTACCAGAAACTTGGTGTTTTTCATGGTTCTCCTTCTTCGTTCAGGATGACTGGATAGCAAACAAACGGAGCGAGGCAAACATCCCTGACTGACTAACGGTGCCGTAACGTGACTATTCCCGCAGAAGCGTGCTCTGCGCAAAAGACTTCAGATTGGGCTGGTTTGACTATGAAACTCGAAAAAGCAGGAGAGATATTTCCCACAGCTATAACTTTAACCCTATTGCAAGCAGTTGTCAACCCGGAACCGCGCCGTGGGGCGAGCGGTGCTTAGGGCTGGACGATCTGGCCTGCTTGCGGATGCACCTGCTCACCCTTGATTTCACTGGCGTCCCAGCTGCCACCGAGCGCTTTCACCAGATAAACCGAGCTGACCATTCGCTGGCCGAGCAATTGCGTTTCCAGCCGCTGGCTCGTCAGCAGCGTTGTCTGGGCTGTAATAACGTCCAGGTAACTGGTAACTCCACCGATATAACGATTGTTGGCAATCTCGAGGGCGCGGCGCGCGTCTTCGACGGCAGCGCCTTGCGTTGTCAGCGCTTGCGAAAGCGTGCTCAGATTGCTGATGCCGTCCTCGACCTGTTGGAATGCCGTGAGCACCGCTTGGCGGTAGTTAGCCACGGACTGGTCATAGGCGGAGCGCGCGGCAGCAAGATTGGCGCGGTTGCGTCCGCCCTCGAAGATGGGCTGCAGAGCATCCGCACCGAGCGACCAGAAAAGGCTGGGAGCATTCAAGAGCGGCGCGAGGTCACGGCTTTGCCATCCGCCGGAACCGCTCAGCGTGATGTGCGGATAGAAGGCCGAGCGCGCGATTCCGACCTGCGCGTTCTGGTAAGCCATCAGCCGTTCCGCGGTGGAAATGTCAGGCCGGCGCTCCAGTACGTCGGAAGGTACGCCGAGAGGCACGGGAGGAGGCGCCGCACGTAGCGGCGCTACGGGTACGCTGAAGTTCGACGCAGGCTGACCCACCAGCACCGCGATGGCGTGCTCATATTGCGCGCGCAATTCTTGCACCAGCGCAAGCTGCGACAAGGTCGAATCGAGCAGCGCGGCCTGCTGTGCAACTTCCAACCCGCTGGCGATGCCGCCGGCGTGGCGATTATTCACCAGATCCATGCCCTTGCGCTGGTAACCTACGGATTCCTGGACCACCTCAAACTCAGCGTCCAACTCTCGGAGCGAAAAGTAGTCGACGGCAAGTTCCGCGGTCAAGACTAATTGCACATTCTGCAGATCAGCAGCCGTTGACTGGAGCGAAGCGTTCGCCGCCGCCACGTTATTGCGCACGCGCCCGAAAAGATCGACCTCGTAGTTGAGCGAGAACGGAATCGTATAGGTGTTTTGCGTGTAAGGCGCATATCCCCCGTTAGCGACGGTCGGGATCTCGCCGTTCAGAGGGCGGTTCCCCGACCCGCGCTCCCGCAGCGCGCTGGGATCTGCCGAAAGCTGCGGGAACATATCGGCCGTCGCGACTCGCGCTAAGGATCGTGCCTGATCCAAGTGATCGCGCGCGGCAATCAGTGACTGGTTAGCTTGCAGCAATTGTTGCTCGTAGGTGTCAAGGGCGGGGTCGTGAAAAACCTGCCACCACGCGCCCTTGGGAATTGCATCCTTCGGAGCGGCCTGCTCCCATGGCGGCTGCGTCTTCCACGCATCCGGCGCCGGCGCGGGTGCCGCAGGCCGGCTGTAGCGCGGACCGACCGTGCATCCCGTAGCGAGCACGAGCAATGCCAGAGCCCCTGCGATTGCGGCTCGCCTCACGACGCGCCGCCCTTCTGCTGGCTCGGCGACGGTTGACCGGGTTGCTGCAGGTTTGCCGGAGGTTGAACCACGTCTACTTGCTGCCCGTCCTCGAGCGAGTCGGCCGGGTTAATGACGATCTGGTCCGTGGGCGAGACGCCGCCCAGCACTTCCAGCGTGGCGCCGTAATCGCGTCCAATGTTGATAGGACGCAACTGCACTTTGCTGCCGGGACCGATCACGGCGACGCGCGGCCCCTCGGCACGAAACAGCATTGCATTTACAGGAATCGTAACCTTGTTCACTCCGGAGCCAACGGCGAAGTGCACTTCCCCGAACGAGCCCGGCAGCAGGCGTCCATCCTTGTTAGGCACGTCGACCTCGGTCAGCAGAGTTCGCGTAGCGGGATCAATGGCCTCCGCGGTGCGTGCGACCGTGGCAACAAATTTTTGCCCGGGAAATTCCTGCAGGGTAACGGTGGTCTTGGCCCCAACTTTTATAAATGGCGCGTAGGCCTGCGGAACGCTGGTGTAAACGCGCAACGGATCAACGCGCGCAAGGTCAAACAGCTCACGTCCTGCAGCCCCAGCCCCGGCATTGATCAGCGCCCCGGGATCGACGGTGCGCTTAGTGAGCACTCCCGAGAATGGCGCGTACACATCCTTGAATCCTTCAAGCTGTTCGAGTCGGCGCACGTTGGCATCCGCGGCAGCCAGGTTCGCCTGGCTCTGCTTGTATCCACTCTCGTACTGGTCAGCTTCCTGTGCGGAGACGGAATCCGTCTTGCGCAGATTTTCCCATCGGTCCGCGCTAATCTTGGCCAGATCCATTTGCGCCACAATCTGCTGGCGCGCCGCTCGCGTCTGGTTCAACTCCTGATCTACCTCGGGCGTATCAATCTTCGCCAGCAACTCGCCCTTGGTCACCTTGCTTCCAATGTCTTTGTACCACTGCACAAGATAGCCACTCGTACGCGCGTAAATCGGAGACTCCTCATAGGCCTGCAAAGAACCGGGCAGCACCAAATCCTCATCAGGCTTTTCCGACTGCGGATAAACCACCGCGACCGTCGGCACCGTTTCCCGTTCCGTTTCCTTGGCCAGCGCGCGTTCGTGGCTCATGTGGCTCCAAAGCGTGAGCCCACCGGCAATCAACAGCACCAGCAACAGCACGCCAACAATCATCAGCGCGCGGCGCGGAGGCGCAGGCGGAACCTCCGGCGGTCGCTGGACCGCCGGAGGCTGATGCTTGGAGTGCTGCTGGATCGCTTCAATCTCCTGATCGCGCTGAGCCTGCGCGCTCACATGATGCTCCTCACCTTGCCCCGGCTGCGGTTGGATAGCGCCCGAGCTCTGTGCCGGCCGCTCCGTGTTCCCCGCCGTTATTTTCGATTCGTCTTCTGCACTCATGCTCAACTCCGATTCCTGCGAAACTCCGTCTTTGATTCCTGCTCGTGTTTACATTTCTTGCTGCGCACGCTTGGCTTCGCGCCGGCCATGGAAAATCGCAAACACGCTCGGCACAAAAAACAAAGTCGCGACGGTGGCAAACAGCAGGCCGCCAATAACCGCACGCCCCAAAGGCGCGTTCTGCTCGCCGCCTTCCCCAAAGCCCAGCGCCATCGGCACCATGCCGATAATCATGGCTAGCGCGGTCATCAGCACCGGACGTATACGCGTATATCCGGCGGCGACGGCGGCCTGCAGCGCGGGAATACCTTCGTCCATTTGTTCGCGCGCGAAGCTCACCATCAGAATCGAGTTCGCCGTCGCCACGCCCATGCACATCACCGCGCCCGTAAGCGACGGCACGCTCAAGGTCGTGCGCGTCAACAGAAGGAACCAGCAAATTCCGGCGAGCGCTCCCGGCAAAGCCGCAATAATAATGAACGGATCAAGCCACGATTGGAAATTAATGACGATCAATAAATAAACCAGCAGGATCGCTCCAATCAACCCCACACCCAGCCCAATAAACGAAGATCGCATGGTAACGACCTGCCCGCGCACCACAATGTTGGTGCCACGCGGCAATTTGCCGTCGAAATCCTTCAACACCTTGTAAGTTTCGGTAGCAACCGCACCCAGATCGCGATCCTGCGTGCTGGCGTAAACGTCGATCACCGGTTGCACGTTGTAGTGGTTCACCGTAGCCGGACGCGCGACCGGAGATACCTGCACTAGATTACTCAACAGCTCCGTACCCTGCGGCGAAGTTACCGGTATCGTCATCAGGTCTTGCATGGTGGTCATGCGGTATTGCGGCGACTGCACCGCTACTTGGTAAGTCACATCGTTGCGCGGGTTCAGCCAGAAATTAGGAGCAGTCTGAAAGCTGCCGCTCAGCGAAACCAGCACGCTCTGCGCCACGTCCCGCGCCGTGAGCCCCACTTGCGCGACCCGTGTGCGCTCAATATCCATGTGCAGCGTGGGCAGAGATAACAATTGCTGAACATGCACATCAGCAGCGCCCGGAATGTGCCGCATTTTGTTCGCGATCTGCTGCGCAATCGCGTAATTGCTTGCCATATCTGCCCCAACAACTTGCACATCAATCGGCGCAGGCAGACCAAAATTCAGAATCTGCGAAACGATATCGGCGGGCTGAAAGAAAAACTCTACCCCCGGAAAACGCTGCGGCAACAGTTCGCGCAGATGCCGAACGTACCCCGCCGTCGGATGGTGATGCTCCGGATCGAGCGCGATCAGAATCTCCGCGTCACTGGTGCCAATCGTTCCATTCGAACTGTAAGACTGGTTGATGCCGGAGTTCGGCAGGCCAATGTTGTCGAGAACCGTCTGCAGTTCACGCTTCGGGATCTCTTGCCGTAAAACCGCTTCGACTTCGTCGCAAAGTCTCGCCGTCTCTTCGACGCGCAGCCCGGGACGCCCGCGCACATGCAGGCGCAATTGACCCGCATCTACCTGTGGGAAAAAGTCCTGCCCGAGAAGCATGAATATCCCGAGCGAGAGCACGCAAAAGATCAGGAAACAAATCACGAACGCTCCCCGGTGCTCGAGCGTAGTCTCCAGCAACTGCTCATAGCCCCGGCGGAAGTCTTCAAACTTGCGCTCGAAGCCGCGCTGGAAGCGGCCTAGAAACGACTTCGGCGCCTCGTTGCGATGCTCATGGCCGCGCATGATGAACATCACGAGCGTCGGAATCAGAGTACGCGACAACAGATAACTGGCCAGCATGGCGAAGCTCACCGCCTCGGCCAGCGGTACGAACAAGAATTTCGCCACGCCCGCCAGAAAGAACATGGGCACAAACACGATGCAGATGCTGAGCGTGGAGACCAGCGCAGGCACCGCGATCTGCTGTGCACCGTCAAGAATCGCCTGCCTCATCTCCTTGCCCATGGCAAGATTGCGCTCGATGTTTTCGATTTCCACGGTCGCGTCATCCACCAGGATGCCGACCGCAAGCGCCAACCCTCCCAGGGTCATGATGTTGATGGTCTCGCCGATCGCGCCCAGCAGAATGATGGAACAAAAAATGGAGAGCGGAATGGAAACGGAAATGACGATCGTGGGACGCCAATCGCCGAGGAAAAGCAAAATCATTACCGCGGTAAGAACTGCTGCGATCAACCCTTCACGCAACACGCCTTGAATCGAGGCGCGTACAAAGAGAGACTGGTCGAACAACGCCGTAACTTTCAGTTCCGGAGGCAGTGACTGTGCCGCCTGTACCACTATGTTCTTAATCCCGTCGACGATTTGCAGTGTCGAGGCGTTGCCGATTTTGTAGATCGACATCAACGCTCCGCGGTTTCCGTCCTGGCGCACGATATTCGTCTGCGGTGAGAATCCGTCGCGTATGTGGGCAACATCGCGCATATAGAGCGTCGCCCCGTTGACGGTCTTCACCGGCAAGTCGTTCAACTCTGCAATCGTCGCCGGCGTTCCGTTCATCTCAACGTTGTATTCCACCGTGCCGAGCTTGATTGTGCCGCTCGGGAGAATTAGATTTTGCGCGTTCACGGCGTTCACAATGTCGTTCGGTGACAGCCCAAACTCCTGCAGCTTCGGCAGATCGAGATCCACCTGAATCTGCCGGATCTTGCCACCGTAGGGATAAGGCGTAGCCGCCCCCGGCACAGTCGACAGAAAATTCCGCAGGAAGTTCTGGCCTAGATCAAACAGTTGCTGTTCCGGCAGAGTCTTACTGCTCAGTCCTAGCTGAACAATCGGTGTAGTCGAAGCGCTATAGGAGATGACCAGCGGCGGCACCGTGCCCGGCGGAAGGCCGCGCAATGTCGTCTGGCAGATTGCCGTAATCTCTGCAATCGAGCCTTGTACGTTCGTACCCGGACGAAAAAATACTTTGATGACGCCCAACCCGTTCACCGACTGAGATTCCATGTGCTCGATGTCGTTGACCGTGATATTGATGCCGCGTTCGGAATTGAGCACGATACGATCGGCGATGTCCTGTGGCGACATGCCGATGTAGGACCAAACCACCGAAACGACCGGAATGTTGATGTCGGGGAAAATATCTGTGGGCGTGCGGAAGACCGTAACGACAAACAGAATGATGATGACAATCGCCATCACAACAAAGGTGTAGGGACGCCTGAGGGCTAACGCTACGATCCACATCGACTAGGCACGACTCCAGACTTTGAACGAATGCGTTGCGCGGACGCGAACGAAGAACCGCGGACCTGATTTTAGATTCGATACAGACCGTATTGGATTCCGAATCCACATTGATTATAGTGTAGAGTGAAGGTTATGCGCCAAAAGTCTCTGGCTTCCGGTAACCACGGCGGAGCCCGCCGGAAGCGCCCCCCCGGGCGTCCTCGCAGCGAACAGGCCCGCCTGGCCATCCTGCGCAGCACGTTGCAACTCTTAGGAGAGAACGGCTTTTCCGATCTGAGCATTGAAGCTGTGGCTGCAGACGCCGGCGTCGGCAAGGCGACAGTTTATCGTTGGTGGCCCGATAAGGCCGCTCTTATCACCGACGCGTTCGCCAGCAGTACGGGACAGAAGCTCCACTTCCCCGACACCGGCTCCGTTCACACGGACATGAGCCAGCAGATGCGGCAGCTCGTTAAGATTTTTCTTAGCCGCCGTGGCCGTATTGTTTCTGCGATTCTGGCCGCCGGCCAGAGCGACAGAGACGTCATCGCCGCTTTCCGCGACCGTTTCATGAAGCCGCGCCGCCACGAAGCGTACGCGACCCTTCAACGCGGAGTTCAACGCGGCGAACTGCGCAAGAACGTCGATATGGACCTGCTTCTGGATTCACTCTACGGACCTATCTACATGCGATTCCTCATCCGGCACAGAAAGTTGACGCCCGACTTCGTCGACCGTCTTTGCGATCTCGTGCTGGCCGGAGCCCGCCCTTAGAAAATTTTGTGCGCAAGAGATTGAGGATGATCTGAATCCTCAGCGCGCTCCGCGGCCGTTCTCCGCAACCTCCGCGCTTTAAGATTTGGAATTTGAATTCGGACGAGGGTTATCGCGGAATCCATTGGGCGTGGTTCGTGAACAGGCCGTTCACAAAACAAATCTGGTAAGCGACGAAAAGTCCGAAGCCAAGACTGAGCAGACCTGAAGCCAGCGCCAGCCGCCGCGAAAACTTTTGCCGGCCGCTTGCCATCAATCTGAACACCGATGCAAGACTCATCGTGATCACCATCATGCCAGCAATCGTGCCCACGCCAAAAATCAGAAGGTAAGCAACCGCCCAATGCACGTTTCTGATTGTAGTCAGAACCAGCAGCGCCACAGCCGCCGAGCCTGCAAGCCCGTGAACGATTCCCACTACAAGCGGCCGAACATATTGATACAGGCTGACCTTTCCAAACACGCGGTCCATCCAATCGAGAGGTATGTGATCAGGCGAGTCGGAATGGCTCTCGTGTTGGTGCGCGTGCGGATGGTTGTGGACGAGGCCTCCGTGGCTGTGAGGATGAGAATGGACAACTTTCTCCGCCTCGTGATCTTCAATTGATCCGGCAGGTACCGCTCTCACAAACCCGGCCACATTCCATAAGCCGAGAATAATCAGCATCACCGCGACCGACAGCTCCATACTGAGCCCGAGCCGCACTGGAATGACAAGGTTGAAAAGAATAATTCCAGCGCCGACGACCAAGATGGTAAGCGTGTGGCCCAAGCCCCAAAAAGCCCCGATCAGGGCCGCCCGCATGCTGTTGCGCTGGTTACTGACGATGGTGGTGACGGCAATGACGTGATCGGGATCCGTGGCGTGACGCATCCCCAGAAAAAATCCTACTGCGAGTATGGATAAAAAACCGATCATGCATTCAACATAGTTAGCTTCGCTGTGTGTCACAACCTTATCAGGCACGCAGCAGAAAATGCCAGCAATCCGACCCGCGATTCCTCAGGGCGCCGCGTGACCGAAACGGTAGGTTAGGCTCACGCTGGCATACGATGGAAGGCGCACGCCCACAACCTCACTTACAGGATTTCCGGGAACCAATCCGTCAGAGCCAAGGCCCACTTTTCCCGGTCCGTAAACAGAAGCCGAAGCAAAGTTCTCCGTCGTCTGCCCCGTCCAGCCCGAGGCAACCATCGCGTTCACCCCAACATTCAAGCGCCCTTCGAGAAAGGGCCTCGATACCGCGAAGCGGAACTCTTTGTTCGGCGCGCCCACACAGTAATAGTTGAGAGCGTTCGGGTCGCCGCTCATGTAACTGCTCTCGTTGCAGCCGTTGCCTACGACCCTTCTGCCCACGTACTCGAACTCACCTTTCGCCTGCAAGCGGAAGGGCAGTTTCTGGTACGTTCCAGTGAAGTCGCCAATCAGTCGAGGTGCCTCGGGCACAATGGAAAACGATTGAGTTACCAAACGCGCATCGGCCTGCTCGAAAGTCGCGAGCAGTGCTCCGTGCGTAAAGCTTTGGCGTAGAGTGGCCGCCAGGTAACGAATGCGGCCCGGGCCCAGGTCGAATTGCAATCCTTGGTCAGGATCGATCTTGCCATACTCAGCAGTTTGCGTTTCATGTCCCAGCGTCAGTTTGAGGTCGGTTTTGTTGAATGTCTTGCTCGCGACCAGCTGATAGGATCGCGCAGTCTCCACTGGTTCAACGGTCTTCGGCCCATCCAAAGCTGTTCCTTCTCTCGGATCTTCGGTGAAGAACGACTTGCCAAAGCTGAACGCGATCAGCGGACCGTACCACGACTCGCCGGGAACAATCGTGATGGTTGCCTTCGGCGAATTCACTCCCACCCACTTGCTCCACGAATTGGCCGGCGTGATCAGATCCTGATTATTGATGTCGATCTCGTCGCGGCGCCAGCCGAGATAATAATGAATATATTTGCTCACCTCACCCTCACCCGCGACATAGGGTGTCACCGGCGTGATCGTCACATTGTTGCCGTCGATAGGAATGAATGGCCCGTAATAAGAAGGCGCAGCGGGATTGTAGAAGTTGTAATGATCAAGGTCGTCGCGCCGCGGAGCCTCGCGCTCGTAATCGATTCCCGCTAGCAATGTAAAACTCTTCGCAAGCCTGTTTACATAGGTCGCGTTGCCGCCGGTCACGGTGCGGAACTCACTCTGACGAATGAGTCCTAAGCCGAAGTCGGAAAAAAGAGAGAGGTTATAGGTTCTGAAAAATCCTGAGAGCTGCAGCTCCTGATGATCATCCAGCTTCCACACGTCATTCAGCGCCGCGAGGGCAGTGTGAGTTTGCTCTTTTTGTCTCGGGTCGATCGTATCTGGATACTCCACCCAACCAGCGGCGGCATCGACAGAATTGAATCCGAAGATCGGCCTCAGGCCCGCGACGTAGCCGTAACCGAGGTATGCGATTCCGAACAGCGTCAGCGTGTGATCTCCCGCGTGAACGACCCGACCGCCGTTGAGTTTGAATTGCTTACGATGCTCGAGACGATCAAGAAAGCCGTTGCCGAACGAACCTTCCATGGCCAACCACGAATTCGCTGAGGGGCTCAACCCTGCCGTGGCCGTGATGTCTCGGTAGTCTCCCGTTAGCGTGACAAACGGATCGAGATGTGAGCGCAGCCCATAAATCGCGGCGAGGTTCAGCGCGTGGTTGCCTTCGCGCACGTTGAAAGCGCCACCATCCACTTGAACGCTTTGGATCGCGCTCGCAATATAAATATTCGGATCGGAATAACCGTTGCCGTGCGCGTTTGCCGACAGATTATTTGGCACCAGATAGCTGCCCACTTGAATGTACTGCGCGATGGGTTCGCCGTGGTCGCCAGCTACTCCGGGCGCAAAATATTGTGGAGCCTTGATGCCACTCGATGCCGTTTCAATTGGATATCCGGGAATCGAAATCGGAGCGCCGGGGCGGCCCGGGTTGGCGTCCAGCAAATTCTCAGACGCGAAAACCTTGATGGCTGGATCAGGTGAAAGCACATCGAGATCATTCACATCAGCAGTGACCGATACACTTTCATTCTGAGCGAGTGGTTGCGTCATTTTCACAATGATTTCTGCATTTCCACTCATGACAACGTTGACGGTTTGTTCGACGGGACGAAATCCTGGGGCGTCAACCTTGATTACGAATTGCCCGGAGGAATGAAGTTCGATATGAAACAGCCCATCAGGGTCGCTGGTCGCTCGTTCTCGAACGTGGGTGCGGTCGATCAGTTCTACCGTTGCGTTGGGTAGCGCGTTCCCATCGGGGTCGATGACGCGGCCTTTCAGAATGATCTCTTGAGCGAGCACAGGAAGCGCTGCGAAAAGAAGCAGCAACAAAGCCAGGAATCCTGGCGCAGTCGACTTGCTTCGTGGCGCGTTGTGATTCCGCGTGATCATTTTAAAACGCAGTAATGCCTACTCGATCTGTATCTATAGGTACGGCTGGGGCGCGCCGCCGGATTCCCTATCCTACAGATGAGGCGGCTCACATTCATCCTGGCAGCTGTGATTGACTGTCGTAAGAGGCCGAATCGCCTCCTGAAAAGTGCTTAAATGTTCCAGCCGGAACATAGTGGAATTATGTTCCCACCGGAACATTTGTCCATGCAAGAGTGTGCGTATCCGAGTATATGTACAAACTCGGTTAAGTGGAGTGGATTGCCGGGGTTAGGGGCGGCGGAAAAGGGGTGGGTCGAATGGCGGAGGCGGCTGGCACTTGGCGGGGGCGAGTGCCAATTAGATAGACTTACGGGTATGAGAATGTCCCGTTTGTCCCGAATTCCCGTTTCTGAGCTTCGGCTGCGTCGTAACCGTTGTTGGCCAAGTTTCCCTCCGTTCCTGCGGGTCAGGTAGGCAACGATGAGACCGGCGGATGTCCCAGTTGTAAACTTATTGCTTCAAGGTCCCGGTCCAGTTGAGGATGACTTCCTGAGGATGAGACTGGCCTCCGCTGAGAGCCTTTAGCGCGGGAAAGCGCTCGCCGGGCGCGGCGGAGCCGAGGGACGCGAATTCGTTTACATGAATTGGTAAGGCCGTTGGTGCGCCGAATTCGAAAGTTTCGACATTCTGAATCGCGACGACCATAAGTTTTTCGCCGATGACGTAGTAAAGCTGTTTGCCGTCCACGCTCCACGAAGGCGAACTGCCGCCTCCGTTGGAGACTTGCCATTTGCCTCCGGGGCCGGGGAAGGCGGTTACGTACACTTCGGCCCTTCCTGACTCGTCAGAGTAGTAGGCGAGCCATTTGCCGTTCGGCGACAGAACGCCGCCCATGTCATTGGCCGGCGATTGAACAAAGGGGATTAATTTCTTGTCGCCGTTCAGATCGGCGTAGTAGATATCCTGCCGCGTAGCGTTATTCTGCACCATGAAGAAAAGATAGCGGCCGTCGGGAGACCAACTGTTGATGGTGGCAAAGCTCTTGGGCGCCTGTAAATTTTCCTGGGTTCCGGAACCATTGGTGGGCTGGATCCAGATTCCGCCGGAGACTGTTCCTGCGATGGTGCCGATTGCGATCCGTTTGGCGTCGGGAGAAAAAGCGTAGGTAATAATCGCCGCATCGGCGAATGAGCTGCGCGACATCGTGTTCCGGTTGGTGTCAACGACCCACACGTCTGCCTTGCCGGTGTCAGGATCGGATCGTACGAGCCCGACTAATTCGCCATTGCTGGAGGGTTTGGGCACCGAGTAAAGGCCGGGCTCGCCGAAGCGTCCTAACTCTTTGCCGGTGCGGTCGACCCACATCGGCTGAGTCTTCTGCAACGAGCCATGGCGGAAGACGAGCGTGCCGTGGGCGGCGGTGAAGGCGGCGAGGTCGCGGGCGTTCCAGTAATCAAGCTTCTCAGCCACGGGCGTTGGATCGCCGCTGAACTTGAGCGACTTGGGATCGAAGTGCTGCGCGACCAGCACGGTTTCGCGCAGGTATAGCAGATAGCCTTCGGAATATTGAACGTTTGAGGCGCGCTCAAGTATTTGGCGCGGCTTCTCTCCAGAGAGCGAAGCGCCGAACAATGCAGCTCCGGGACCTTGGGAGCCAACGGCCTCGCGGGAAGTGAAAAGGAAGTGGTCGCCATCGGGAAGAAAGTAGGGATTGCGATGGGTCCAGCCGGGTTTGTTCTCGGTGATCTTCTCGGCCACGCCACCGCCTTCGGGCACCTTGTACAGGGGCTCGAAAATGTTGGGAGTGAAGATGATGACGCCGCGCGAACTCCACGATGCACCGCGGCCTTCAGGTGCATCGCAGAGCACCTGCACAGGACCACCTGCGAGCGCGACTTTCTTTAACTTTCCGGATGAAAAGAAGCCGAGATATTTTCCATCGGGCGACCAGAAGGGGAAGGTTGGCCGGTCGACACCTTCGATCTCGCGCACCGCGCCGGTGGTGACGTCGCGCACCCACAACTTGGAGGCGGAGCCGTCACCGGTCAGGAAGACGAGCTTCGACGCATCCGGAGAAAGAGCCGGTGCGCCAATCACGACACCGGCGAATTCGCTATCGGGAGGCGGCTGCCAGGATGCCGTCAGCGGCCGTCGAGCCTCTTCAAGCCGGGAGCGGCTTGACAGGAAAGTGGCGAAAGCTGCCAGGGCAAGTATCCAGCCAACAGCGGCAGCGATCAGCAACGTGCGCTTCTGCACTACGCGACGAGCGCGAATCTGCGCGGGAGCGGCGAGTTGACTGGCTGACGCCTCGACGATCCATTTCAATTGCAGCTTCAGGTCGTGGACGGTCTGAAAGCGATCTTCGGGATCCTTGGCCAGGCAGGATTTAATAACCTGCTCCAGCGCGGGCGGGGACATGGGCTGCACCATAGAAATGGGCGCGGGCTCAGACGCAAGAATGGCTGCTACGAGGCTGGCCTGACTCTTTCCGGTAAACGCTCGCTTGCCTGTCGCCATTTCATAGAGCACCGCGCCTAGCGCGAAAATGTCGGAACGCGCATCGGCATCCTTGCCTTCGGTCTGCTCCGGGGACATGTACTGGAACGTTCCGACGATTGTGCCGTGAGCGGTGAGCGGCTGATCGGCGGACGGGTGAGAAATCGTCATGGTCAGACTTGAGGCCAGCGACGTGCCAGCGGGTGCGGCTTTGGCGAGGCCGAAGTCCATCAGCTTCGCGCCGGTCTTGGTGAGCATTACGTTGCCCGGCTTCAGGTCGCGATGAACGACTCCGCTTTTGTGCGCGCGCTCCAGGCCCTCACAAATTTCAATACCGATTTTCAGGACCTGCTCGGTGGGCAGCGGACCTTTTCGCAGGCGGTCGGCCAGGGTCTCGCCATCGAGAAATTCCATGACGAGGAAATCGATGCCATCCTGATGGCCGACATCATGCAGAGTGCAGATGTTGGGATGGTTTAGGGAAGAAATCGCTCGAGCTTCGCGGTCGAAGCGCTGCTTGGCTTCAATGTTGGCGGAGAGGTGACTGGGCAGGATTTTGACCGCCACCGTGCGATCGAGGCGAGTATCTTTCGCTCGATATACTTCTCCCATACCGCCGGCTCCGATGGAAGATTGAATCTCATACGGGCCGAGTTTCGTGCCAGAGGTGAGTGCCATGTGCGCACAATTATAGACCGATTGATGGAAAACCGTTCTGCGATCGCTTGGGGAAGAGGAAAGCCCTAATCGAGGTCTTTCTGTGTGGGTGAGGTGTTGTCAGCGGAATCGTTGCTCTTCGATTCGCGGTCCCAGTCAGATTCGCCGCCGTCATCGTCTCGAGTCTGATTGCGTTTGCGATAGCAGACGAAGATCAGTCCGATTGTCATGGCAGTTGGTGGGGCGATGAGGATGAGGATTCCGCTCTTTAGAGCCTGGATCATGCGAGATCCAGAGGCCGCCGCTTGCGTATAGCAAAGTGCGCAACTCTGGGCGAAAGCCGGCACGGGCACTAGGATGACGATCATCCCGACTAGAGCGATGCCTAGAATCAGGACTGATCTCGAAATTGATCGTGAAGACTTCATGCGAATCGTTTCGTGCAGGCTAGTGTGCCCAGGGAACGCCATCCAACAGACGGAAACTGTCGCTCCATCCGTATTGCATTCCAAAGACTACCGCGACCGTGAAAATCAGGACAAACCATTTTAGCCCGCGATTCTCCGACAGGTGCATGAAAAACAGAAGCGCGAGTCCAGCCTCGATGACTGCTACAGACAGCATGCGGACAAACATCTGAGACGTGCTGATATTTTGATAGGCGATAAAGAATTGGATCCCGGCGAGGGCTAGCAGGCAAACGTAGACGATCAGGTCTTTGCCCATTCCGGTGCTGTGCTTTGAGTCTGCGGCGGTTGTCATCATATTTTGTCCCCGGTAATTTGTCCCTGCGATTGCGCCTGCCTCGATTCGTCAGTGAGCTAAATTCAAAAGATAGACCAGCGGCACCACAAACATCCAAACCAGATCCACGAAATGCCAATAAAGGCCGGTGATCTCGAGGTCGTCGGCGTTATAGCGTCCACCCTGGTACTTTAGCGCTACGGCAATCAGGGCGATGACGCCCCCGGTTACGTGCAGCAGGTGCAAGCCGGTAATGCTGAAAAATAACGAACTGAACAAAGGCGTGCCCCAGGGATTGTGGAACAGCGTGGCTCCCTCACCGATCATTCCCATCCATTCTCGAATGTGCAGTACGGCGAAGAGGATTCCGAGGGCAACCGTGATCATGGTGAAGCGGAACGCCTTCGCTTTGTCGCCCTGCTCGGCCGACCGCACGCCGATGAGCATGGTCAAGCTGCTGGTCAGCAGGATCAGCGTCATGATCGCGACGTTGGTGATGCTATGAAAAGGTCGAGGCCAATCGGGAGTGGCGTTGCGGATAAATCCGTAGGCGACCAGGCATCCGGCAAAAGTGGCGCTATCTGCAATGATGAACAGCCACATCGCCATTTTTTTGGCAGGGACCGAGAATGTGGGCGCGGTCATGGTCTCTGTCGCGCCGGTGCGCGACACCTGCGCGTGAATGGAAAGATCGGCTTGACTCACGTTGCCTCCGACTGTTGACTGGGTTCGTGCTTCTTCATTCTCTAGAGCTGATTCTCTAGAGCTGGTTCAGAGCTTTGTCGTTTACAGCTTTGTTCAGAGCTTCATCCAAAGCAGCAATAACAAATACACCCACAGGCCACCCATGAAATGCCAGTAGCGCGAAGTGGCGTCCAGAGTGCTTCGCCGCAGCGCGGAGTTATGCACTTTCCCGATCACGCGGACCAGACCGCCGAGGCCGCCGAAGACGTGCAGGGCGTGAGCGACCGTCAGCACATAGAAAAACGAATAGCTGATGTTCGTGGCGAGTCCGATGCCTTGAGCCTTGAGCTGAATCCAGGCGAAAGTTTGTCCGGCGACAAAGAGCAGTCCCAGAAACAGGGTTACATACAGCCAGCGCGATGGAATGGCTGAGTGATCTTTATCGCGCCCGGCCCCCATGAAGGCTGCGATCTGCTTTCGCGATAATTCGAGTGTGATGCTGCTGGCAATGATCAGAAGCGTATTCAGATAAAGAATAGGCGGTAAAGTAATGTGCACTAACGGCGCAGTTCCCTGCCGAACGATCATGGCACTGGTGAAGGCGGCGAAAGTCATGGTGATCGACGCCAGAGCCACCCAGATTCCAGTGCTCGCCGGAGGCGGAGATGAGTCTTTTACGCGACGCGGGTCTCCGCCGGCCGGGACCAGGTTGCGCCAGCCGCCGTTGCCGGAGCCCTCGATCGGTAAACGGCGAGGCTCGATCTTCGGCGGTTCGTGAACTGTTGTTGCCATACTGATTGAACTCCTACTTCTCTTCGTCGGTGTTCTTAAGTTGCTCAGTTGAGGTCTGCATCACATAATCGGTGCTCGCACCCTCGACGCTGTACTGATACGGATCGTGGTAGACCACCGGCATCTTATCGCCGAAGTTGTTGTGAGGCGGCGGCGTAGCTGTACTCCATTCCAGCGAAGTGCCTTCCCAAGGATTGTCGTTGGGAGCCACCTTGCCCCAGAACCGGCTGTGGATCAGGTTGTAAACGAAAATTAGCTGGGCAAAGCCGGTGAACAGCGCCGCGATGGTGATGAACTTGTGCACCGGGATTAGCGGAATCAGATAATCGTCAGTGAAAGCCTGGTAGCGCCGAACGTTTCCTGCGATTCCCAGATAGTGGAACGGCATGAAGATGCAGTATGCGCCCACGAAGCTCATCCAGAAATGAACCTTACCCAAAGTCTCGTTCATCATGCGGCCGGTCATCTTGGGGAACCAGAAGTAGGTTCCGGCGAAGATGCCGAACATGGCGGCGACTCCCATTACCAGGTGGAAGTGGCCGACCACGAAATAGGTGGCGTGCAGCATGATGTCGATCGAAGGCTGGGCCAGGAAAAAGCCGCTGACGCCGCCGCTGATGAACATTGAGATGAAGCCCAGCGCGAACAGCGACGCCGAGTTGATTCGCAATCTGGAACCGTAGAGACTGCCAAGCCAGATCAGAACGACGATGGTCGAGGGAATCGTGATCACCAGCGTGGGGAACGAGAAGGCCAACGAGGAGACGGGATTCATCCCGCTGACGAACATGTGGTGTCCGTAAACCATGTAGCTGAGTAGGGCCAGGGCTCCCATGGAATAAATGAGGACTCGGTGGCTGAGCATCGGCCGGCGCATGTTGGTAATCAGGACGTGGGAGACGATGCCCAGGCCGGGGACGATCGCGATGTAGACCTCGGGATGTCCGAAGAACCAGAACAGGTGTTGCCAGAGAAGAGTCGAGCCTCCGGAGCCGGGCAGTACCTGATCATTGATCACCGCGTTACTGGGCCTGAAGAAACTGGTTCCGGCAACGTGGTCGAGAATCAACAAGAGGCAGGCGGGCATGAGCACGGCAAACGCCGTCAAGCCCATGATCGAAGTAATGAACCAAGCCCAAGCGGTTAACGGGAGCCGCATCAGAGACATGCCTTTGCAGCGCATGTCCAGCGTAGTGGTAATGAAGTTCAAAGAACCCAGCAGCTGGCCGATACAGAATATTGCGATTGAAGCTGCCCAGAGAACCACGCCGAGACCTTCCCCGGGGCCGCCTACGTCACCAATCGCACTCAACGGAGCATACTGCGTACAGCCACCCAGAGTTGGTCCGGTGCCGGTAAAGAACGAAGCGACCAGAACGAGGAAGGCCGTGAACGTGACCCAGAACGACATCATATTGAAGTGGGGGAAGGGCATGTCTTCCGCACCCGTCTGGATGGGCAGGAAGAAATTTCCAAATGCGGCGAACGGCGCGGTGGTGAGTACGAAGAAGACCATGATCGTGCCGTGCATGGTCATCAGCTGCAAGTAATACTCGGGCGTCATCACGTCGCCGGGCGCACCGTTCTTAGAGAGCAAATGCAGGCCGGGGATCGCCAGGCTGCCGTAGCCAAGGTGGAGACGCATGATCCACGAGAGCACCATCCCGATCAGGGCGGCGAGCAGAGCCAGCGCGTAATATTGTTTGCCGATGACTTTGTGGTCGATGCTGAAGACATGCTTCCGGATGAAGCTGGTGGGCGCTCCGTGTGGCACCGCATGTGTGGACATATCGTGCATTGCTCACCCCAACGAGATGTATTTTCCCGCAGATGCTGCACAGACCATAGTTACTGCAGCGCCGCCTGTTGCTTGATCCAGGCATCGTAATCTTCCTGCGACATGACCTCGAGATATGCCTTCATGTTGTAGTGCCCGAGGCCGCAAAGCTGGGTGCAGACGATTTCGTACTTGCCGATCTTCGTTGCCGTGAAGTGAAGAGTGACGTCCAATCCGGGAACAAAATCCTGCTGCACCCTTAATTCAGGGACGTAGAAGGAATGTCCCACGTCCTTCGAGTGCATAAGCAGGTGAATCTCCCGGTTGACGGGTATTGCCATTTCAGCGGTTACGATATCGTCCTTGGAATCCGGATCGTTCGTGGTATCGAGGCCGAAGAAGTTCGCATTGGCCTCGCTGATCTTGTCAGGATGCAGAGGACCAAACGTGCCATCGGGCCCGGGGTAACGGAAATAAAACGCAAACTGTCCGGCTTGCACCTGGATGGGCATTGCGTTCGCTGAGGGCGCTGTGAAATAAACACTAGCCCACGCTTTGACGCCGAACACGCCCAAAGCCAGACACTCCGTGCCCACCAGCAGGAAAGCGGCGATTACCAATCCTTTGGCGCCGCCGGGAAAGCTCTTGATTTTGTCGCCGGGTTTCGGGCTGGAAAACTTCCAGATGAAAAATGCCAGCAAAAACTGAGAGGCGAGGAACGAAAGACCAGCTTCCCACATCGTATCCGTGTACTGTTCGTCGATGAGATAGCCGTGGGTGGAAATATCCTGTGGCATCGGCCACATGTGCATGACGATGGGAATCGCCGAAGCAATTGCGATCAGAATGATCGTCACCGCGAATATCTTCGCCATATCGCCCGCCTCTGGCCTGGATGATCCGGCCGTTTTAAATAATGCCGCAGCGTCTGATCGCTGCGGCATTGTTAGTTCGCTCGATTGTCCCGCTTCTCTAACTAAGCGGCCCAGCGCGCTACTTCGCCTTGAAGGTGAAGTTCGCGCTTGCAGCCGCACCGGCGGCAACCGTTACCTTCTGGGTCTGAGTGCCAGCGGCCTCATGCCATGCCGTCACGGTGTAGTTTCCGGGTGGCACGTTGTTGATAGTGAAATTGCCGTTCTCGTCGCTGGTGGCATATGGCCCTTTGACGACTGCGAACCAACCGTTCATCCAGGGATGGATGTTGCACTTTACCGGAATAAACTCCGTAGCTTTCCAGCTCTTCTCGACCGGCGGCGATCCTGGCGGCTGAGACTGATTCCACGGGATGTTGCCCGTCATCGGATTGGGGTTCGGATGAATGTTGTGGGCCGTTTGATCGCTGGTTTGAACCTTGAATGACTCGCCTGTGTCCATTGCCAACACATGCGGTGTATACATGCAATTCCTTTGATCGAACACCAGGACCGCGTTTGATGCCTGGGCGGCGCCAGTCCAGCCGTCGATGTAGAGGACCACATTCGCCAGTCCTCCATTTGCGCCGGCCACATAGGTTTCGTAGTGCGCAGGATCGCTGGCATGTGCCTTGGAGCAGTAAGGGTCTTTCGACATGTCGATGCCCTTCATGTGCGGAGCCGGCCCGTCGAGCTTGACCGTTCCGGTAATCTTGCCCTCACCGGCCGCATTGACTCCCTGGCTCAAGATCAACGCCGCACAACCCACAAGAACTACTGCCGATAGTACAACCGCAAGATTGTGTCGATTCCTCATTAGAAAGTCCTCTCGTTAAATCCACGTTAAGATTTGGCAACTATTCGCGGCGCGTTCCTATTGTTGTCCCGCCGGAGCATTGGGATCAACTGGTTTCAGGGCGAGTTGCTTGGCCATTTCTTTCTCCTTACTCTTTTGGGACATGAAAGTCCGCAGATAGAAAACCAAGTCCCAAGCCTCGTCCGGCTTAATGTTGTCGGCAAACGACGGCATAGGAGTCCCGTCCAAGCCGGTCATGAAAATCCGGTAAATATCCTGATCGGTGTCGCCGCATTTTGGCCGGGTTCCATCGGTAAAGTTAAAGGCCGCGATTGGCCGGCCGAGATCGTCCTGAAGGGTCGAGGCGGACGGTCCGTTGGCCATGCCTTGTACACCATGGCACTTCCAGCATTGCATCCTGGCGAACACATCGCGTCCGGCCTTGATGCGCTCCGCAGTGACCTCCGGCTCGGGTGGGATCGGGATGGGTGTCCCCGGTTTTTCGCCGACCCAGCGCGGAGAGAAGTGCTTCACCCATGCCACGAGGTCGGCACGCTGCTGCTTGCTTAAGGTGTTCCACTGCGGCATGTTGGATCTGTCGAAACCACGAGTAATGGCATCATAAAGATCCTGATCGGTGGGCAAAGTTCCAGTCGGAGTGGAGCGACACTTGAATATGCCCAACTGGAAGTCGCGTGGCTGTTGGTACATGGGGGGCTGCATGTAAGGGGCGTTCTCGCCGTTCCCATCGCCTAGCGGGCCGTGGCAACCGACGCAATAGCGCCGGTAGTCGCCCTTTGCGTCTTTGGCGTGGCCGGTAATATTTCCGACGTGGCTTTCTGTGCCCAGACGCGTGTCGATGTCACTGGTTGACAGCTGCGCCGAGGATACGGTCGGGAGTACAAAAACCGCGGCTGCGCTCAGTAGGAGCGACCACTTCTCCAATCTTGTTCGCATGTCTATCCCTCTCTAGAAATCAGGCTCTAGAAATCAAAGTCAAGTCCCATCAGGATTTCGCTGGTGTTGATGTTGGTAAGCGCTCCGGTGGTAAGGTTCGCCGGCCCGGTACCGTCTTGATGCAGCCAGTTGTACTCGTTGTGCCAGGCCAAACCGGCGCGGCTGGTCATGAACGGGTTGTAGCGGAAACCGATGGTGTAGGTGGAGATGTTCCCGAAATTTGATGGCGTCGCCCCTGAGGCCGTAAACGTGCCGGAACTAGACTGCAGACATGCCGTGCACGCCGCCCCATTGGCTTGCTGCGACATTTTCTCCACCTCATAACGACCGATGAAGATCAGTTGCGGACTGTAGATGTAGTGACCCTCGAACGTTGCGCCGTTCCAGCTGGGCGATTGCGCTCCCGCGGGAAGAGGTGTTCCCGGCACATTGTTCAAAGGGCAACCGGGGGCCGGACTTGAGCAGGTTGCTGTTGTGCCGCCGTTGCCGTCGGTCGCTTCCGCATTGCCATAACCCTGCCCGAACCACGCGTTATCCGAGCCGTGCTGAGTGACCACCGTAAGACCGACGTGTGGGCCGAAGTAGAATTGCCCCACGAAGCCCTCTCGGCTGAAGCTCTTGTTGCCAATTCCCGAACCACCGATGGGAACTCCGCCCTCAGTCAGATAGTAGGTCGACGCTTCGCCGGCCATGGCGTAGAACCCGACGCGCTGAACTCCGAGTCTACCCGCATCGAAAGCCTGGCTTGCGGCAAAGAACCCCGTGTAGGCATTGGCTGTGGTACTCAGGTTCACATTGCCATCACTGGAGCTGACAAGGCTGGCGGAAATGCGCGTCCGATCATCGGCGGAGTGCCCGAGGTATTCAATACCGAGTTGGTTGTCACCGATCTGGCCGAAGATGTTGCCATCACCCTGCGGGATGAAGTGATAGGTCTGGTAAATGCCGCCGTTACCGGTCAGCGTGAGAATGCGTTTTTCAGAAAGCAGGTTGTCAAGTTCGAATCTGCCCAACTTAAAGTTGAACCAAGAACTGTGGAAGATGTTATCGAAGCGCACAAAGACCTGCTCAAAATGAAAAGCTCCGGTTGGATCGGAGGACGGGAGCAGATAGAACGAGATGTTCTTCTCGAGAGTTCCACCGGTGTGGAAATCGAGCCCGCTCAAGTCAAAACCGGAAGAAGAGACGCGCTGGATCGCCTGCCCTCCGTCGGGCGCTCCGGCGGTGTATGTGTCAACTTGAACCTTGCCCACGCTGACACGATGCCAGATAGGCGTGATGCGGAAGACCACCGGCCAATATCCGGGATTCTGCCAGATCGGAGCATCGCGATCGTTCATGAGCTGGTAGCCGTTGTCTTTGAACTTTTGTCCAAAGTAGTTCAGCATCGGCCACGACTCATGGCAAGCCGAGCAGCGCAGGCCATACTTCCTGGCGAAGGCCGGCAGGGCGTTCGCGGGCTGGCTGCAGGTGAGAACTATAGATGCGAGAACCAGAGCGACAGCCGCGAAAGAACTCGCGAGCTGCAAGATATTGCGGAAACGAAAACGATCAGAAACTTGCATAGCCGTGCTCCTCGGCAAGATCGAATCAAGATCTGGTTTGCGAAACTGGACTCCCATAGAGGTAGAGTAATGCTGACGGGTCGAACAAAAGCGAATGCCGGACTGGGAGTCTTTCCCCATTTTTCTTGCGGTACGGAGTTTCTTGCAGTGGTCCTACCACCGAACCAGTCGTGGATACTACTGCTGCCTATGCACAAACGTCAAGAGTTTTCTCAAGAAATTTCTCTTGCCCACCTCCCGAAGGGAGAACAAGGTTTTACAAAACTTTAACAATGTCAAAGAAAATCTGCCCGAAAACCCCGCATCCAGGTCAAAACTGCCAGCGAGGGTTGACAGGTTTGCATCCGCAGTAAGAGACTCGGTGGAGTCTGGAACCGGATTATGCGGGATTTGCGGGAGTTGTTTCGAGGGTTCGCATGGCGCCATCGCCCGGTCTGTCAGCTCGGATCACGCGCTGGCCGCTCGTTTCTGCCTGTACTTCTCCTGCTTGTCCTAGTGGCGATTCCTGTCGCCGCACGGGGGAAAGATAAGTTGCACTACGGGGAGGGTTTGATCGTCAACATCCCCATCCCTGAAAGTGAAGTGCAGCAGGTCGTGCAAGAGATCACGCAGAACGGTTTGATTCGGGGAACCAAGGAGTACAACAAAGACGAGTTCGTTAGCGGAGCGAAAGCTGCTACTTCTACTCGTGCGTTTCCGCCCTGGACCGAAGGCGGCAAGGTCTTCTACAAGGTTCGCGAGCAGGCGATCGATCCCCGCAACTTCAAGGATAGCTCCGACGTTGGGACGCTGGCCGTGCGCTACGTGTTGCAACCGCAAGGCGAGAAGAACACGGTCCTGCGCATCGACGCGCTTTTCGAGGAAGACTACCGCCACATAATTCATAAATCGAACGGCTCGGTCGAAAGCAGCGAATACAAAGACATTCAGGAACACCTTGAAGCCATCGAGGTGATGAAGCAGCAGAACGTCGAATCCGAAAAAGAGCGACAGGAACTGCTGGCGAAGAAACACAAAGCCGCCTCGCCAACTTACGCACCAACCGAGACGACAGAGCAGTCGTCGTCTCAGGCCTTATCTCGAGCTGCGGAACCCACTGCAGCGAAAATGCCAACCGCAGAAGCGCCGGTCCGTAGCGAGCCTGCACCCCAGACTGCCGCATCTCAGCCTCAGGACCAAGTATTGTCGAATCAAACCGCAGCCGTGACCGCCGCGCCGGGCCAGACTTTGCCCGGTCAAACTCTGCCCGGTCAAACTCTGGAAGATCACGTCAAGGAACTTCGCAAGCAGGTCGAGCGCTTGGTGAAGGCACCGGGCGCGCCGCTCAAAACCGCGCCTTTTCACACCGCGAGCACGCTGCAGAGCCTGACCCCGGGCACGGAAGTCCTGATTCTGATTTCAACGCCTTACTGGTATGGCGTGGAGACGCACGACGGGCAACACGGATGGATCATGCGGGATGAGGTGGAACAGCCATGAAGCGCGCCTCAGGATTCAGCCGAATGTTCGCGCTGGGGGTGTTGGCGCTGTTCGTCTCCATTTGCGGATTGGGCGTCCAAGCTCAAGAAGGCGGATTCGAACGTGCTTTCCCGCAGTCCAAGGCAGCGGTGGAAAGGGCGTTGAAAGAGATCCAGCCCGCCGCGGCCGGACGCCTTCCGGTTCTCGACGGCTTCGCGACGTCGCCGGAGCATCCTCTCGATCGCTACCAGCGCGGCTACTATCAGTCCAAGTTTGAGGTCAGCGCCGCGCCTTCAGGGGGATCGATTGTGCGGGTGACCGTGCACGTCACTGCCTGGTACGTTGATCCTGTTGCGGCGCGGTCGGGATATCAACTTTTGGTGTCGAACGGCCGTCTTGAGGCGGACCTGCTGGATCAGTTGGCAGATCAACTCGCCAGCAAAGGTCCACAAAGAAGTCCGAAAGAAACTCCGGTCGAAGCAAGTTCTGCCCCAGTCGCTGCGCCACAGCCCTTCCCGTCGCAGAACTCTAGTTCGAAACCATCCGTTTCGGAGCAGCCTCCTTCACGGCAATCTCCTCCACAAGTTTCTTCATCAGCCCCAGTGGCGAGGATGCCCGACGCGGCAGAGCCTGGTATCTCGGCGCCGGTTCCGCAGCTTCCGAAAGATGGGAGCGGTTTGCCTTCGCCTCTCGCTCAAGGTTTGGCCGAACGTGAAAATAGTTCCGAAACGGGAACGAAGAAACTTAGTGACGCATCCTCCAACGCTCTGCGAACCGAGGCAGAGAGCCTGGAAGAAATTCTGAAGAACCAGTCGCATCCCAAGAATCTGGTCGCGGTGAAAAAGCCCGGAACCCCGGTGGTTGCGACTGCAAGTTTGACTGCCAAAACGTTGTTCCTGGCCAGCGCACACGACGAGTTTGAGATGCTCGATTTCAATCAGGACTGGGTTCACGTCCGCATCTCCGGGCTGAACCGGGGATGGATCTGGCGCAACAGCCTGGAAATGCCGGATAGCATTCCGAACACCGACGCGCCGGCCAATGCTGCGCCGGGAACCGTCGCCGCGGATTTATTTCATGTTACCCGGGAAGAAACAGCGCAGTTTCCGGGAGATTGGGCGCCGCTTCGTGGGAAAAACGTGAAAATTGTCTCCGTAGAAAAAATAAACGAAACCAGAGATGCGGACTCGCACCTCAGATTAGAATTCGCAAAGTCAGTGCTCGACAAAGATTACGCGGAACTCGAGCAGAAGCGCGAACTCGCAGGGATCGTGCTGATCTTCGATTCCGTGGACGGAGGAATGATTGCCGCCACGTTCCCCACGCTCCAGCAATGGAAGGCCGGGAAAATGTCGGACGCCGCTCTTTGGCATCAGTGCTTTTTTGATCCTCCGGAAACCTTCAACGAATCGGAGATTTCGGTGAGCCAGCAGCAGAATCGTTGAGTTCCTCACGGGCCGTGCGTGCCAGATTGGTTCAGCGCAGAGTTCAAGGCGAGTTCAGTTCTGAGTTTCGACTTGACTTTCGATAGCCGTAATAGTACTTATGCAATCCTTGAGTACCGGACGGCCTAGTGGGCTGCCCTGTTGTGCTCGACACGGCGAAGTTGTGCGAGTATAACGAAACGAGCGGTACGACAGCCACACCATTGATCTCCTCATGAGCGCGATGACTCAACCGCTGGTTTTATTCCGCAGGCAGGCAACATCTCTGCTGCGCGATTACGCCGAACTGATGAAGCTGCGCGTGACCACTCTGATCGTCATGACAGCATGGTGCGGCTATTACTTCGGCGCCCAGAAAGCGGGAGTATCGTCGCTGTCTTGGGGACTGTTCCACGCATTGCTTGGGATCGGGCTGGCCTCGAGCGGAACCGCCGCGTTGAATGAAGTCATGGAGTACAAAGTGGACGCGCACATGCGCCGCACGGCGCAGCGTCCGCTGCCGACGGGCCGCATGAGCCTGCTGCACGCGACTACTGCGGGCCTCCTCGCTACTTTAGGAGGATCAATCTATCTTGCGATTTTCTGTAATCCCTTGACCGGGGTGCTGACCTTTCTGACGTCTATTGTATATCTTGCAGCTTATACGCCCCTGAAGCGAGTCTCACCAATCTGCACCTTCGTCGGCGCTTTCCCTGGAGCTATGCCCGGAGTTTTAGGCTGGGCTGCAGCGCGTGGCCAACTGGAGTGGGGCACGCTGATTTTATTTGCGATCCTGTTTGTCTGGCAGTTTCCACATTTCTTTTCCATCGCGTGGCTCTACCGCGAAGACTATGCGAGCGGCGGAATCCGCATGTTGCCCGTGGTTGAAGAAGATGGAAGATCTACGGCGCGGCGAATCATCGGCTATTCTTTGGTTTTGATTCCGCTAAGCCTTTTGCCGAGCTTTTTCGGGATGGCGGGAAAGATTTATCTGGTCGGCGCGCTCGTACTTGGCATTGCACTTTTCTATTTCGGTGCGCGCCTCGCGTTCCTGAAGCTGCCCATCAATAGTCCGCGATCGAAAATGATGGCTCGTCACGTGTTGCAGGCTACCGTAATTTATCTTCCATTGCTGTTCGCGCTGATGATGGGCAACTCTTTGCGACCGTGAACGCGCGTAAGATTCCAATCATTGTCAGGCACAGCAAATGTCTGCCCTACTGCCATCGAAATACCTTCGCCGAGAGTGCTGTGCATGCAATAAACACCAGGGCCAGCGCCCCTACGTCGCCCAGGTGCGCCGACCATGCATCGCCCTTCCAAATTCCTTCGAGCAGTGACACCGCGTAGGTTAGCGGCACAACTCTCGCCACTACCTGAAGTGCTGGCGGCAGAGCTGCAACCGGCGCGAAGAGTCCTGAGATGCCGATCATCGGATACAAAATGACAGCACCGATAGGCTGCGCAAAACGGGCGGTGGGAACGATGCTGGCGATGAGAAAGCCCATCGACAGAATGCTGCAGGTGCTGATCAGAAGCGCTAGCGTAAACCCAAACAACGGAACGTGAATGCCGACGGGATAATAGCGTTTGCCCACCAGCACCATTAGAACGAGCGTGGCCGCGGTGAGCAGCAGCTTGACGACTACATGGGCGGTGAGTATGGTCTGCGGGCGCAGCGGAGTGGCGCGAAGCCGTTTGAGAATGCCGCCCTCCCGGTAGATCGAAATGATGGTGACCAGCGAGAGCACGGCACTGATGGTAATCAGGACCGAAGCCAGTACCGGCAGACCGACGCTAATAAAATTGCTGGCGGCCAGTGAAGCCGATGGTTCTCTGTGGCCGACGATACGCCCTGTAACGACAAAGACTAATACCGGAATAGCGATCGTCCCGAACGCGCCCAGCGGCTCGCGGAGGAAAATCTTTAGCTCGATCCATGTCAATTTCCAGAGTCCACGCAGCATCATAAGTAAGCCTAGTCGCGAATCGAATGACCGGTGAGTTTGAGAAAGACGTCCTCAAGGTTAGGGAGAATCGTGCGAAAATCCGTGACCCGGATGCGATTCTCTGAGAGACATTGAATCACCTCGGTGACGAGATCGTCGCCCCGGCCCCGAATCGTAAACTGCGAGTCGCTGCAGGTCACCGCGTCGACTCGCGGGATGGTGCGAAAGCGTTCTGCCGCACTGCCGTCGTCTGTGGCGAGGACCACAGTTCGCTCCGGGCAGTGCCGGTTTACGAGACTCTGCGGCGTGTCGATGTCGATGATGCGCCCGTGCTCGATGATTGCCACGCGGTCGCACAACCGTTCGGCTTCCTCCATGAGATGAGTAGTCAGGAAAACTGTCTTGCCACGCGATCGAATGCCGCGCACCAGATCCCAGATCGCGCGGCGCGCCTGCGGATCCAATCCGGTAGTCAGTTCGTCGAGAAACACCAACTCGGGATCGTTAATCAGCGCGAGCGCTATGAAAAGTCGCTGCTTCTGACCACCAGAAAGGTTCATGAACCAGGCATTCCGCTTGTCGATGAGGCCAAGTTGTTCCAGCAGCCGCTCGCCATCGATTCTCTTCTTCCTATAAAGCGACGCCCACAGGTCAACGGCCTCCCACACTTTGATCCGCTTCTGCAGTTGCGCCTCCTGAAGCTGAATTCCAATCCGCTCTTGCAGCTTGTACACGTCGCTGAAGGGATTAAGACCCAGAACGGAGATGGCGCCCCGGTCAGGCGTGCGCAGGCCCTCGATGCATTCCATCGTCGTAGTCTTGCCTGCGCCGTTCGGCCCGATTAAGCCAAATATCTCACCTTCGTTGACCGCGAACGATACTTCGTCCACCGCCACGGTAGCGCCGTAGGTCTTGCGGACTGCGGAAACTTGAATAACTGGAGGCATGATCGTGACACATCGCACACTCACTAAGCCGCAGCGAGAGTCTACACGTAGGACTCAGTCTAGGTCTTGATAACTCTGATAAACAAGTGTGCGTTGTTCTGGAAGCGAGACGCAAATGCCTCTCATCCCTGTGCGCCTGTTCTCAAGTCCCGCTGTTACAATTCGGGCCGATTGCCGGATTGCCCGGCGCGAGACACGAGGTTCCAGATGAGAAAAATAAGAGTGTGTTCCTTAGTGATTTTCATGCTGATTATGCATTGCCTGGGTTATGCGCAGCAGCGCCGCAAAGTCATCATCAATCAGGACTGTTCTGGCCCGGGCGGCAGCAATATGCAGACGCTGCTGACTTTGATTCAATCTCCGCGAGTGGAAGTGCTGGGCATCACCGTGGTCAGCGGTAATCAATGGCGCGATGAGGAAGTCGCGCATACGCTGCGGTTGCTCGAACTGATTGGCCGCACCGATATCCCGGTAGTTCCCGGAGCCGTATTCCCGCTGGTGCATCGCCGAGATGAAGCTATCTTATGGCAGGCAAGGTACGGGAAAGTCGCGTTCGCCGGCGCCTGGGATGATCGCTGGTGGCATGAGCATGACGTGATTCCGGAGTTGCCTGAAGGCAAACCAACCACCAAGCCGGCTGATGAGGACGCCGCTCATTTCCTGATCCGCATGGTGCACAAGTATCCGCATGAAGTGACGATCTATGAGGGCGGTCCGATGACGAACCTGGCTCTGGCCAATGCGATCGATCCGCATTTTGCAGAACTGGCCAATGAACTGGTCTTTATGGGCGGAAGCTTGAGCCCACAGACAGACGATCTGGAATTCGTCAGCAGCCCACGTCATGAGTTTAATTTCTGGTTCGATCCTGAAGCTGCGAAGAGCGTGTTGGCCGCGCCGTGGAAAAAGATCGTGTGCACGCCGGTCGACATCTCCGTGAAAACCAGAATTACTGACGCGATGATTGCCGAGATCAACAAGAGCAAGAGTCCCGCAGCGCAATATGTGGTGAAATTCTTTATGAAGGATCAGGGCGGTTTCTACATGTGGGATGAACTAGCAGCCGCCGCCTGGATCGACCCCACGCTGATCACTAAAAAAGAAACTCGCTACATGAGCGTGGACATCGACCAGGGCGCTGCCTACGGCAACACACTGACGTGGACGGACAAGGACAACCCCAAACTGGGTGCGCAACCTGTCGAAATCCAGATGGATTTGGATCTGGCAAGATTCAATAAGATGTTTGTGGAACTGATGAAGGCGCCAACCCCGTGACGCTCATCCAATCGCTGCAAGAATCGAGCCCGGAGTGCTGAGCATCCGGGCTCGTAAGGACGGTTCCGTTTATTCGAGCGGAAGCACGAGGAGACCTCCGGCTGGCTGCGAATCGGCCCGTTAGTTTTTAGGCCAAATTGAGCCGGGCATCTTCAAACTCGCCTTTCGCTCCTCCAGCCGTTGCCCGCCAATCCCTGACCGCAGCGGCGCTAAACGGAACCGCCGATCGCTACGCTTACTTCTGCAAGGTGCGAATGTAAGCGATCACTGCCTTCACATCATCAGCGGGCAGGCTCTTCACAGCGGGAGTATGCTTCGCTGTCTCATGGATGGCTTTGGCGAAGTCGTCATCCGACTTCTTCTTGGCCTCATCGGAGATCAAGCTTGGAGCTTTCATTGCCGGCTTGCCGGCCGCATCCGCGCCGTGGCACATTGCGCATTTTGCTTTGAAAGTTGCAGTTCCGTCATCGGCAGCCCATGACAGATTGGGAATCAGCATGAACAAAGCTACCGCAATTGTCATTACCAGCATCACCAGCTTCGTCGTTTTCATGACTTCGTTTTCTCCTTAGTAAGTTTTTTCTCGGATGAAAAAGCATTCTTCGCGCACACGTTGCAAAAGTGAGCTCTGACTTCACCCTTAGGAACTGTATGTAAAAGACCGCAGCAGTTCTTCGCTGCATTGCTGACATTTTCATCGGTAGAGGGGGCGGACGCTGTGACCGGGGTCACCTTAAGTCGTGACCTCAACTGCGGATGCGGAGCCAGGCTCCACATGATACGATTCCCCGGTGAGCGATTCCACTTGCGTCCCAAGCTCCGTAACGGCTGTCCCGGTCGCAAAGGTTATTGCGCGGCACTCCGCCCTGGTCCGCGTTACTCACTGGATCACGACCCTGTGTTTTTTTGCCCTGCTCGTCAGCGGAGTAGAAATTGTGATCTCTCACCCTCGCTTCTATTGGGGCGAGACCGGCAACGATTTGACTCCGACGCTATTCAAACTGCCGATCCCCGCCTCGAGGACTTTGGTGCCGACTGGCTATGGCTACGTGCTTCCCGACCAAAACGGCTGGAGCCGGTATCTTCACTTTCAGGCTGCCTGGGTGGTGGTCTTCACCGGCTTACTTTATTTAATCTCCGGCGTGCTTACGAAGCATTTCTCGAAAAACTTGCTTCCGCAAGGGGCTGATTTTTCGTGGCGGGAGTTCTCGATATCAATCACGAAACATTTACGTTTCGAGCGGCCGAGTCGGGCGGAAACCTGGTCGTATAATCTGATCCAGCGGCTTGCTTATCTGTTCGTGATTTTCGTGTTATTTCCCTTGGTAATCTGGACGGGCGTGGCGATGTCTCCCGCCTTCGTTTCCGCGTTTCCGGCGACGGTCAACGTGCTAGGCGGCCAGCAATCCGCGCGCACGCTGCACTTTTTCGTTTCCGTCGCTCTCCTGCTCTTTCTGATCGTCCATGTCGTGATGGTTTGTCTCGCCGGATTCAAGAGCCGGATGCGCGCGATGATCACGGGACGCGCAGCTACACCTTTGGAGCGCACATGAGCGAACCTTCACAAGCCGAAAGCCGCAAACTTTCACGCCGCAGCTTGATCACGACCGGACTCGCGGCCACTGCGGGAGCATTAGGCCTTGGCGCAGCTGCGCGCTTTGCCCAAAGCTATGGACTGATCCCGCCCGATCACGCCGGAATCTACGGACTCGGCGAAACCCTGACCTATGCTTCTCAGCGGCTGCTGACTAGGCACTCCTTAGCCCGCGAGTTTCTTCGAAGCCAGATTTCAAAGCCTCCATTCCGGAACGAGATGCCGCCGCTGAATGACGCATATAAACGCCTTCAGGCCGGAGGGTTTGCCGACTGGAAGCTTTCCGTTAACGGCATGGTCGCTCAGCCCGCTTCGTTTTCGCTTGATCAGCTAAAGAGCTTCCCCTCGCACAGCCAGATCACCATGCTGCAGTGTGAAGAGGGTTGGTCCTATATTGCGGAGTGGATCGGCGTTCCTCTATCTCGCATTCTGGAAAGTGTCGGAATCCATCCTCAAGCCAGATACGTTGTTTACACTTCGATTGATCCTGAATGGTGGGAGAGCATCGATATGGCGGACGCGATGCATCCGCAAACTTTTCTTGCCTATGGGATGAATGGCGGTGAACTACCGTTAGGCAACGGCGGACCGCTTCGTCTGCGCGTTCCGCGGCAACTCGGCTACAAGAGCGTGAAATTCGTCACTCAATTGACGGTTACCGACAGCATGAAAAAATTCGGCAAAGGTCTAGGCTCAGCGTCTCCCGAAGGAGGCTACGCCTGGTACGCTGGCATTTGATAGATGATCTGAAAATTTCAGCGCCCGCGCACGCTTACCAGTTCGGTCCCCACCGGAACGCCGCGAGCGATCTTTACTCGCACTAGGGCCTCAAACGGTTTTATTTGTTCGCCGCCGGAATGGGGAATCAACTGCAACAATTTTTCCACTGACTCCTGCCGGCAAACAAATTCCACTGCGCCTTGCGTTCCGAAAGTGGTCGTTCCCGCCAGAATCATTACGTACCGCCCCGATCCTATTCCCGGCACCAGTCCCACCACAGCATAATCTTCGGTCTGCGGAACATCGGACGGAGTAGCAAGGTAGCTGCCAGCTTCCCCCGGCTTCGGGTGCCTGTTCACTACCGAAAGATCGCCCTGCCGCGGTCCTGATGCGACTCTCTGAAAAACGAATTCCTGCGTGCCCGGGATGTCGCGTAACGAAAGGTTTTCCGACGGAGAGCCGACAAAGATCAGGTTGTTACTCTTCACGTCGTCCAGCGAAAACAAGCTTCCGCGTTTCACCCGCACTCTTTGTCCCAGCGTGCTGAAGGCATCGTCGAGCGCGTGGATGGCCAACACCTCGCCCACGCCCGTGTAATGGTCGTACACTGTGCTCTTGGAATCCTGACCCGACTTGTAGTAACGCATGCCGGTCTCAGGCCGCCCCACGAAAGCCGCATTGCTGAAGATTACCCAAGGCTCTTCCGCTGCCGAGGTAAAGGGTTTCCAGAAGTCGGCGAGAGGTCCCGTGGTCCGATCGACGTCGGTCTTCGCCACCGCGGATTCCGGCGCTCTACGATTCCGCAGCACACTTCCCAAAGCGATCAGCGAGACGATGAGGGCTACCAGCAGCAAGACCCCGGCGATTCGCCAACGTGCTGGCACAACCTCGACCACAACGCTCGCGGGCGCCTCGCGCAGAGGCACGGTCTGTGGCGCAGTCGAGGAAACGACAGGCTGCGCCTCAACAGAGCGTGCCTCAAATGTAAGGTGATAACTGCCCTTCGGAATCCTCACCACGATGTGGTCGGTTGCGCCGTCGCCAGCGTAGTACTCCGCCAGTTTCAGACGAAGGCGTCCGACTTGCACTCGGATAGTAGAGTCTGACTGCGGATCGAAGTCCGCATGTCGACCGTACACCTCAGTGGCAATCTGATATTCCTTCAGTGGCGCGTCGGGATGCTCAATGGACTGTTTCGCGAGATATTGCAGAAGACGGCACAGCGACTCCGAACCTCGCAGGCTATGACTCTTAATAATGATATCTATTTCTTGGAAGAATTCTTCCGGTGAGGGCGCAAAAGTGTTTGTCACAGCCATATAACACTCGCGTAACAGGAACCGTATCCTGATGCAACTACGGCATTTTACTCCGGTAACCGTACGGAAACATAGTGAAACGTCCGCTTCTAATCGAATTGTACTAAAACATGCAGTTCTCTACCGGGCGTGTGGAAAGTCCAATCTCCCACCCACCAATTTTGGAGGCGACATTTTGAGGATCAAATTCTTTACCCTTCTGCTTCTCGTGCTTTGCTTAGCTGGCTTGGCTCTCGCTCAGACCGATACTGGTCGTCTCTTCGGAACAATCACCGATTCATCGGGTGCCGTCGTCTCCAATGCGACCATTAGCGTCACCGAAGTCGCGACCGGCCGGGTGGTAACGGCGACAACGGACGCTTCCGGGAACTACTCCGTCGCTGCGTTGCCCGTTGCAAAGTATCACGTGGAAGTGAAGAAGGAAGGGTTTAACTCAGAAAGCGCGGACATCGCCATCGAGGTCTCCCAAGTCCTCGAAATCAGTTTGAAGTTGAAACCTGGCTCTTCCTCCACCAGCGTAGACGTGACGGGCGAAGTTCCGATTGTGGATACATCCACGTCGAGCGTCGGCGAAGTGATTCAGGGACGTCAGGTGGTGGATCTCCCGTTGAATGGCCGCAACTTTACGGCGCTGGCCTTGCTGACCCCGGGCGTCAGCCGCGGTGCTTACGCCAATAACGCAGCCGGCATCGGGCCTGGGGGGGCGGCAGCCGAGACTTGGCGCAACTACGATTCGGGTGGAGGTGCGCTGGCGGTAAACGGCCTGCGCCCTCAGGCTAATAATTATATTATGGACGGCATCGACAACAACGAATCACTGGTGAACTCGATCGTGATCTTCCCGGCGATCGAAGACGTAGCGGAGTTCAAGACAACCACCAACGTCGCGCCGGCGGAGTTTGGACGCGCCGGAGGCGCGGTCATCCAAGTGGCTACCAAGTCCGGAACCAACCAGATACACGGCGCAGCGTACTGGTTCAATCGTTCCAAGATCGCCGCCGCGGATGTCTTCCAGTACACTACGAATCCCCAATGTACCTTCCTCGGCGAATCAGGCTGCGTGGCCCTTCCATCGCTAAGCCGAAATCAGTTCGGCGCGGCCCTGGGCGGCCCCATCTGGAAAAACAAAGTGTTCGCCTTTGTGGATTACCAGGGTTGGCGCCAGGTTTTTCCGGCTAGCGCTTACACCACCCACGTACCAACGGCGCTCATGCGCACCGGCGATTTCACCGAACTGTGCGGCGGTGCGGCCAATTGTGCGACAGCGTATCTTAGCCCTGCTGCTAATGCCACAAGCCTCCCTTACTCAGGACTGCCGGGATGCAGCGCCGCTATGGCAGCCAATCCAAATGCGTTTGTTTCTTCTGGCGGACTGAACGCTGGGTACGTCTTCGACCCGCAGACTTGTCTGCCGTTCGGTTGGAACACTGGCACCGACTCGCCCGGTCCAACCATCAACATGATTCCGTCCGGCAGCCAGATTGGACCCGGGATCAGTTATCTGAACTTGTTTCCTCTCCCCAATATCACGGGGGCGAACGTCGCGACGAACGACGCTAACTTTAGCCAACCACAAGTTCAGGTCATCAATGAGAACGACTACGACGCGCGCCTGGACTTCGTGGCCACTTCAAAGGACACAATCTTTGGCCGTTACAGTCTGGGCACGGATTTCCTGAATGGCACGGAAATACTGAGTGACTCCACCCACAACTTGCCCGTCGGCGGCGGTACCAACCCGTCACATCCGCGTCAGGTTGCCACAGGCTGGACCCACATCATCAGCCCCACGATCATCAACGAATTTCACTATGGCTGGATGCGGGATCTTCTCGGTTACCAACAGCCTAACGGCAGCGTTCCGACGGCGGCCAACATCGGCATCCAGAATGCCAATACTTCTCCGCTGCTCGGCGGTTTCCCCATCATCGGTGGATGGTATGGAAACATCAGCTACGTCGGTGATGGCGGCCCCTATCTCGTGATCGAGCCCACCCAGCAGTTCAGCGATGCGGTGACCTGGATCAAGGGAAAACACAGCTTCAAATTTGGCGCCAGCATTATTCATCGCGATGTGAACTGGGATCAGGGAAATGACGCCAAGGGTTATTTCTGGATCGACGATGGCAACTTTGGCGCGTATCCAGTTGCATCCTCTGGCCACGGAACCTTCACAGGCTTTGAGACTTCCGAACTGCTTGCCGGGTTCATGGGCGCCTACTCGTTTGGCGCATTTAGCGGGTACTTTCAGACCCGTAGCTGGGAGAATGGCTTCTTTGCCCAGGACGACTGGCGCGTCAACCACAGGTGGACGCTCAACCTTGGCCTGCGTTATGACCTGCTCACCTGGCCGACCGAAGCCAGCAACCATCAGTCCAACTTCAATCCCGCCACGGGAGAACTGGTCGAAGCCGGAACAGCCGCAGCCTCTGCTGGGGGATACAACAGTGCTCTCATTAACACGCCGAAGCATGACTTCGGCCCCCGCATCGGATTTGCCTGGGATATATTCGGGGATGGTAAGACTGTGCTGCGCGGCGGGTATGGGCTGTTCTATTATCTGGACCGCGGCGGCGTTGGCAACGAGCTTTCCAACAACCCGGACTACAACGGGACTTCGACGGTTTATGCCTGTCCGACGGCGACGACCTGCGGAAGCGGCTACCGGATTGCATTCACGGGACAAGCACCCTTGGGAGACAACAACCCGGCCGATGCCACGGCGCCCCTCCCGCCGAAAACTGGCGGAATCGCCCCTGACGCGGTGGCCAGCTCCAACAACGTCATTTACTACCCCAAGAACAGCCCCAATTCCCACATCCAGGAATGGAACCTTCAGATCGAGCGTTCCCTGGACAGCAAGACGTCGCTGGACGTGGCCTACGTAGGAACGAAAATGAGCAATCTCGCCACCACCTTCAACGCCAATGAGAACGTTTTTGGCACTGGTTGTACCGGCTGTCCTGCAGCCACAAGTTGGTTCCCGGTTGGGGGCGCGATCAACCCGAATGGTGTTGGAGCTATCAACGCTACGGAGATGATCGGGAGCGGAGACTACAACGCTCTGCAGGTTAAAGCGACACGCCGCATGAGCGGCGGGCTCCTGCTGACGGCGGCCTACACCTGGTCGCACACCCTGGATGACTCTCCCTCTGCATTCGGCACATCCGGCGGCGTCATCATAGGAGCTAACGGGACGCCGCTGCTGAATTTTGAGCGTGGCAACGCGGACACCGACCAGCGCCAGCTCTTTACCTTTAGCTCCATCTATGAGCTACCCTTCGGGCGGGGAAAAGCTTTCGGTAACGATGCCCCGAGGGCAGTGAATTACGCGCTGGGCGGCTGGCAGTGGAACAACGTGATTCTGAAAGCCACCGGTACGCCAATGGATATTACGGGGGCACCGACCGGCAATGGCCGTCCGGATTACAACGGTGGCTGCAAGACGAACGTCTCGTTCCATGTCTGGATCGCTTGCCCAGCAGGCGCCTTCACAGCTCCTGCTGGTCCGTTTGGGCAAGGCGATCTTGAACGCAATGCTTTCCCGGGTCCGGGAACCTTCAGTTGGGACATGTCCCTCGTAAAAAATATTCCGATCAAAGGGAGGGTGACGGCCCAGTTGCGCGCCCAGCTCTACAACGTGACCAACACGCCGCAGTTCCAGAACCCGGATAGCAGATACACCGACACGGTGAGCAACGGCAGCGGCTTCGGTCAGTTGCTCAGTGCTCGGGTAACCCCGCCGAACCGCGAGCTTGAACTTGCGTTACGTGTGTCCTGGTAACCAACAGCCTCCGGGAGACGCTTGAGACAACTCTCAAGCGTCTCCTGATTCCTCGGTCGAGTTAATTTTTTCCTTTCCCGGTTTCTTGCTCCGCGCTGTTCGGTTGGTCTGCCTCATTCGGAGTCCTGCTAACGTCATGAGAAACAAACGTGCCCTCGCGCTGTCTCTGATCCTAGCGTGCCTTCTGACGCTGCAAGCGTTGCCGCAATCCAACGCGATCGCCGGAAAAGATCCAATCGTTCGCAAAATCGAACCGCCGAACTGGTGGGTAAACTACACGCCAACGCTCACCTTGTTGCTCACCGGCGAAAACCTGAGGGGTGCCCGCGTCGAGAGTCTGAAGAAGGGGCTGACCGTGCTCGGCTCCGAAGCTTCTGCCAATGGACATTATCTTTTCGTCCACCTGCAACTCAGTTCGCATCTGCCGGCAGGAACCGTTCCCCTGCGTCTCAACACATCAGTAGGATCGACTACGGTCCCGCTGCCGCTGCTGGCTCGCGCAGACTCCCACGGACGCTTCGAAGGCTTTTCTCGCGACGACGTAATTTACCTCATCATGCCTGACCGCTTCGCCGATGGCGATCCGTCGAACGATCGGCCCGTAGGTTCGACTGGCGCCGGTTCCGAGGTTGCAAAATACGACCGCAACAGCCCTATGGCATATCATGGCGGCGACCTGCGTGGCATTCGCGAGCATCTTGGATATCTGCACGATCTCGGCGTGACCACGCTATGGCTTACTCCGGTATGGAAGAACACCAACTCCGATTACCATGGCTACCACGTCGTCGATTTCTACGCCCTCGACGACCACATGGGCTCGATGGCCGAGTATCAGGCGTTAGTTGCCGATGCGCACCGGCTCGGCATGAAGGTGCTGATCGATTACATAGTGAATCACACCGGCCCTCAGCATCCGTGGGCCAACGATCCACCGACGCCAACGTGGATTCACGGCACGCCCGCGCATCATCTTGATCCCTCTTATAGTTTCAACGGGCTGGTCGATCCGCACTCTTCGCCTCGCGAGTATCGCAACACGCTCGACGGTTGGTTCGCCGGCAGGTTACCTGATCTGAATCCAGACGATCCCGCACTCGCTCTCTACTTGGCGCAGAATTCAATGTGGTGGACCGAGATGGCGCAATTAGATGGCTTCCGCCAGGACACTTTCCCTTACTCCACTCGCCAGTTCTGGAGTGGATGGCACGAGCGAATGCGCCAGGTCTATCCGCAACTCAACGACATCGGCGAAGTATCCGACACCGATTCGACGATCACCGCATTCTTCGAAGGAGGACGCAAGCAGTTCGATGGCGTGGACTCAGGACTCGCGACCGTTTTCGATTTTCCGCTCCGCCACGCCTTGCAAGAGGTGGTCATTCATGGTGCGCCGATGAAGACGCTCGTCGAGGTCCTTCGCCATGACGACCTTTATCCCCATCCAGAAATGTTGGTAACCTTCATCGGAAATCATGACGAAACGCGCTTCGTCAGCGAAAAAGACAGCAACCCAGCCAAACTCAAAGCCGCATTTGGATTGCTGCTGACCCTGCGCGGGATTCCACAAATTTATTCCGGCGACGAAATCGCAATGCCCGGCGGCGCCGATCCCGATAACCGGCGCGACTTTCCGGGAGGCTTTCCCGGCGATCCGCATGACGCTTTCACCGCCGGCGGCCGCACTCCCGAACAACAAGACGTATTCGGCTATGTGCAGTCGCTGCTAACTTTGCGCAAGAACCACCCCGCGCTGCGCACGGGAAAGCAGTGGCACATCGGATGGGACGACACCTACTACGCTTTCCTGCGTGAGACGCCGGAAGAAAAACTGCTCGTTGTTTACAACAATGCTCCGAAGACAGTCGCTCTCGAAATTCCCGTTGCAGACACGCCGCTGGAAACCGCTCACCAATTGCAGACCCTGTTCGGGGACAGCGCGGCTGAGCCTGTGGGCGCCAAAGTGCGCGTCTCACTGCCCGCTCAGACAATCTCCGTGTTCCGCGTGCGGTAGGTCGCAACCATCGCAGCGTTACTTAATGGAAATATCCGGCCAGCGAGTATTGACTTTTATTCGTCGCCGCTGGAAGCTGGATCTTGTTTTGCAATTTGTCGGGGGTTCGCCGCAGTGATACGTAGTGTCTGGCGTCCAAATCGTTTTTCCATAATTCTCCTCTGTGCGGCGCTCCTTTACGCCGCAACCGCCATTCAGGCGCAGGACACAAGCCATCCTGCCGAGTCTCCGCTTATGCGGCAAGTACAGCAGGCGCTCAGTCTCGACGAGCACGGCGACAGGCAAGGGGCAATGAAGCTTGTCGTTCACTTGCTTGAGCAGCATCCGAATTTCGAACCGGCAATCAAGCTGAAAGGGCTGTTGCTGGAGGAGGCTGGCCGCACGTCGGAGGCAGCAGCGGCCTATGAAGAGGCGTTAAAGCTCGCACCCAACGACACAGATGTCCTGCTGAAAACTGGCGCCTACAAACTGGCGGCGGGACAAAAGGAAGAAGCCATCAAGCTGTTGCAGCACTGCGTCAAGATTCTTCCGGGCGACGGAGACGCCCAGTATTATCTCGCGCAGGCCTATCACCTGAATGGGCAGGACGACCTCGCGCTCCGCGCCATCAAGATAAGTTTGAAAGCCGAGCCCGACAATTCATCGGTGTGGCAGAAGTACGGCGAACTGCTGTGCGTTTCAGAAGATTGCGAGACGGGGTTAAAGTGGCTGCTCAAGGCGCAGCACGCGGATGCGACCCTCCCCCGGATCGATTACGACATTGCTGTGACAGATTTGAAATTGATGGATCTTGCCGGGGCCGCGCAGTATGGCGCGCGGGCAGTTAAATCCCAGCCCGACGATGTAAAAGCCCTGGAACTGTTGGCCACCGCGGACACAAAGCTTGCCCAATGGCAAGAGGCGAAGACCGCATTCGAACGCATCCTCGCATTCAAGCCCAACGATGTGGATTCGCTCTTCGGCCTCGGCCAGTGCGAACTCGAACTGAAAAATTATCCCGCCGCCGTGGAGAAGCTGCAATTGGTGCTGCGTCTCGCTCCAACGCGCCTGTTGGCGCATTTCTATCTGTCGCGTGCGTTCGCCGCGATGGGCAAGACCGCAGACGCGCAGCACGAGGCGGCACTCCATCAGCTAATGATGGAGCAGATGACGTTCGTGCGTTCCGTGGAGAGCGAGGAAAATGAAATTCCCATTGAACTTCAAGCCTATCAACTGCTCGCCGAGCATCGCGAAGAGGATGCGTTGCAGCTCTATCGAGATCGATTTAAAGGAACCGCTGCAACTACAGCCGATGCGTATGTGTTCGTCGGGAAGTTATATCTCGGATTGGGCGACAAAGAAGATGGCCTGCGCAGCCTTCATCGCGCGCTGCAACTTCAGCCCACCGTTCGAGGCGCTCATACCTATGAGGGAATACTGGCGCTGAAATTGGGGGACCTGAGCGGCGCCGAGGATCATTTTAAGGCGGAACTCGCCAACGACCCGAACTATCAGACCGCGATTGCCGAGATAGGCGAGGTCCGATACCACCAGGAACGATGGGCCGACGCGGCAGAACAACTGGCGAAGTCCAGAACCATGACTCCGGAATTGCTCTACATGCTTTGCGATTCCTATTTCCACATCGGAAAAGTTCCTAATGCCGACTTGACCGCCGAAACCGCGGCGGCATACGGCAGAAACAAGCCCGAAGTGATGAAAGACCTTATCGATCTTCTCAACCGCAATGGCCAGTCAGACCTTGCGAACCGCCTGTCGGCCAATCTTCCGCAAAAATAAAGTGCAGAAAAAGCGCAACTCATGGCGCGCTCTCCATCACCGTGAGTATCTGATCCACTTTCACGTTCTTCAAAACTTGCTTGATGCGGCTCGGCCACGTGAGTTCAATGTTATCGATGACCCCAGCCGAGCCCAGACCAAAATGTACTCGCTTATCACTGGAAGAACTGTAGCCCACGGCGGTTGTCGCCTCGTTGTTCTGAACGCCGCGAGAAGTTGTGACCTTGATCTTTGTGCCCAGGCCATCATGGTTTGACTTGACCCCGACCAGCTTTAGAATGATCCAATGGTTGCCGCCGTTTTGAGCACCCGAACGGTTCATCCATATTTCCGGCGGACCATTCAAGACCGTGACCACGGCATCGATCTTGCCATCGTTGTTCAGGTCGCCGAAGGCCGCACCGCGATGCGCAGCCGGCACGGAAAAAGATGTCCCTGCTTTTGAACTCACATCCTCGAAGACCATGCCGCCTTTGTTGCGAAACACGCTATTGGGAAGCGCAAACGGCCGGTGCGCCAACTCCATGGCATTATCCAGAATGTCTGCGTTGGCGGTGAACAGGTCTTTGTTTCCGTCATTATCAAAATCGAAAATCCCCGTTCCCCACGCCGTCGAGCGACTGGTCAGGGCACTCAGCCCTGCCGTCGCCGTGACATCTCGAAATTCTCCGCCCCCCTGATTCTTGTACAGTGGAAACGCTTCCCCGAACATTGCTGTCTCAAAGATGTCAGGCTTTCCATCATTGTCTATGTCGCGAAAATCTGTCCCCATGCCAGCGATGGCTTTGCCGAAGGCGTTGTACGCGACTCCGGCAGTCAGCGCGACATTGGTGAACGTGCCGTCGCCGTTGTTGTGAAGAAGATAATTCTCGAAGGTGTCGTTGGAGATAAAAATATCGGTGAACCCATCGTCGTCATAGTCAGCAAACGCTAATCCCATTCCTTTGCCGACATACTGCGAAATGTGGGACTGCTCCGAGACGTCAGTAAAAGTTCCGTCGCCGTTGTTGTGATAAAGAATGTTCGGCGTTCCCAGAAAATCGACCGGCGAGCAGTAGGCCGGAATCCCTTGCTGCACGCAGCGCGCCGCAGTTTTGATGTTGTAATTAAGATAGTTCACCACAAACAGATCCAGCCGCCCATCGTTGTCGTAATCGAACCATCCTGCGGCTACCGACCATGCTTTGCCGATCTTTGGCACCATGCCACCAACGCCCGCCTTCTCGGTCACGTCCGTAAAGGTGCCGTCGCCATTGTTATGGAAAAGCTGGTTGCGGTTGACGCCGGTTACGTAAAGATCGACAAATCCATCGTTGTCGTAGTCGCCGGCGGCAACTCCCATAGAGTAGCCAACGCCCTGCAGGCCGGCCTTTTCCGTTACGTCTGTGAAAGTGCCGTCCCCGTTGTTGCGGAAGAGCCGGTTGGAATAACTGGGATCGTTTTTTTCAAGCGAGGGGATCGCCGCGCCGTTCGTAAAGAAGATATCCAGCAAGCCGTCGTTGTCGTAATCGAAGAGCGCTACTCCTCCAGCCATGGTTTCAAACGTATAGCGCTGCGGACTGACGCTGTTCTTCAGCTTGAACTTGATCTTCGATTTTTCGATGACGTTCTCAAATTGGATCGGTCCGGCTGCTTCTGTTTTCTTTGCTGATTCTTTGGCGGTCGGCGTTCGGCTGCGCTGGGTTGCCTGATGCGGCTCTTGAACGGGCGCGGCCGGTGAAGCTTGAGCGGGGCTGAAAAAGCTCCATAGCAGGCAGGGCGCCAGCGAAAGAGCAAGAGCGATTTCGGTGCGCCGTGTGTTCAAATCAGCCGAGTCCAACCCAATAAAAATCACGCCAGCGCAGAGAGTAGCACAGGCATCAGCATCGGTCGATCTGCGGAATCAACTTCATTGCGAAGCTTCCAATTCTTCCACCGCCACGCGTGCTTCTTCCAGATTCGGATCAAGATCGAAAGCCCTCTGATACGAGATTAACGCTTCCGGCACACGTCCCGCAGCCCGCTCCAGTTTCCCCAGTTGAAGATAGAGCCTCGCGTCCGGATGCGCAGCAGCCGCGCGAGAAAGCGCCGTGATCGTTTCCTCCAGCGACGGCATTTTCTCTTCTTTATCGACGCGGGCAAGGCCCTTCAGGGCATCCTGATCGCCGGGATCAATCTTCAAACATTCGTTGTAATCGTTGCGCGCAAGATCGAATTGGCGCAACGCCCGGTGTACTCCCCCGAGGTTGATTAATGCCCTCTTCCTCAAGAACTTGCTGTGCGTCACCTGCAGCGCCGTCTGATATTCCTGAAGGGCCTGCTGCATATTCCCTTGCGTCTCGCGGCAAAATCCGAGGTCGATGTGTCCGAGCGTGTCTTCCGGATTGATGCGCACGGCGTTCTCGAAATGAATTCGCGCTTCTAAAGAGCATTTTTGCCCGGCCGTCCGGAATGCCTCCGCCAGCACTGCCGTCCCCACAATATCCTCCGCAACATAATTGTCTGGAGTCACTTGCAAGGAATGGCTAAATAAGACGAAGCTACTCTCCCAATATTGCAGCTGCCTTCGAGTCAGAAAAGATAGTGCGAGCAATACCGCGCAAGCTGCCGCTGCGCTCCAGCGTGGCTCGATTCCTCTTGCTTGCGCTAGGTCCGCGAGGCCCCACACGGCAGCGACGAAGAGGCCTACATAAGGCAGATAGGCATATCGATTGGCCATCCCCTGCTCGCCCACCTGAACGATCCCGATCATCGGCACCAGCGTCCCCAAGTACCACAACCACCCGAATAACAGATAAGGTCGCAACCGCGGCTCGCGCCACACCAGAATGCTGACAGCAGCCAGAAACGCCAGGCACAAAATCGCCTGCCAAATCGCCAGCCGTGAGCCCTCTGGTGCATAGAAAACCGAAAGGTGTACCGGCCAGATAAATTTCCATAAATACATGACGTAAGAAAAAAGGGCGTTCACCACGCGGTCTTTCAGCGGGAAAGCTTCCATAGTTTTCATGGCCAGCCGGCGCTGCGCGATCACTGTGACGACGCAGCTCGCCGCGCTGAGCGCAAACAGCGGCAGTTTTTCTCTGAGCAATCGAAGCGGCGAAAACTGAGGCAATGACAACTGCGTCTCTGCAGGAGATTGCCCATCCTTGCTTCCCTGCAGATTCATCCGCTGCAGCGGCCAGTAATCCATCAACAGCAGAATGAACGGAAACGTCACTACCATTGGTTTAGCCGCAAGCGCCAGCGCATATAGAGCGTTTACGCAGGTGCCCCGGCCGATACTAGGTTTACGCGCGTACCAGAAATACGCCCACAGTGCGAGCAGCATCAAGAACATGCTCAACACCGTTTTCCGCTCGGCCACCCACGCCACACTTTCAACATTGACCGGATGCAATCCAAACAGTGCGGCCACCATGAGGCTGCGCCCAATTTTTCCCGTCATGCGCCACAGCGGCAGAAACAAAATTACCGCGTTTATGGCGTGCAGCAACAGGCTCGTGAAGTGATGCCCTCCTGCATCGAGGCCGAAAACTTCACAATCGAAAGCGTGCGACATCCAGGTCAGCGGATGCCAGTTTGAAAACTCCATGGAAGTCAGCGCCCAGCGAAAGGTCCCAAGCGTAAGCCCTTGCTGCACTTGGTGGTTCTGGCTGACGTAATCCACATCGTCGTAAATGATGAAGGGATGATTCAACACCGGCAAGTAGACGGCAAAAGTTACAACCACGAGCAGCAGGCAAAGCACCCACGTACGCCACTGATCGTCTTTTCGAGAGCGCTGTGCAGCAACGGCCGCTTCGTGACGCTCTTGCCGGGGCGAAGATCCCGCCTTGCGTGAGATTGTTTTCTTAGGCATTGCGCCAGTGCGGGAATATCTTCACTCCGCCGCTGTCACTCCTTGCCGTCCGAAACAAACAGGCTGGATCCCTGATAGTAAGCGGTGGCGCTGGCGGCGTATCGCATCATCGGCAAAATGCGCCGGAAGAATCTTGAAAGCGACAGTGCGATCCAGGCGCGTGTCCCGCGCCCGGTACACTTCCCCCATTCCACCAGCACCCAGCGGAGCAACGATCTCGTAGGGTCCCAGTCTCGTTCCGTTCGCCAACGCCATGGATGCTGCCGATTATAGGCGCTTGGTCCAACGTTATATAGTGGTTTACGCCTGCCGTGAATCCAGTAATGTCGCTGCTCCGCAAACTCGGTTCGACTTGCGTTCTGCTTGCGGTTGTCTTGCTATTGGTGCCCGCAAAGGCCGGTGTGGCTTTGCAAGCTGTGGATCAAACCGCCGCGCCGAGTGGTATCTCGTTGCCCACGGATGTTCGCGTGCAATCGCCCGGCTGGTGGCCCACGAAAGGCGACGCCTCACGCGACAGTTATATTGGCGCGGCGGCCTGCGCGAAGTGCCACGCTTCGAAGGTTGCATCCCAGAAAACAAATGCCATGGCCCAGGCCGCAACCCGAACCGCTGACTCGGAGATTCTGCGCCAGCATGATCGCTTCACTTTTCGCCTGGGACCTTACAACGAGGAGATCGTTACCAAGGGCGAAAAGAGCGTTCTGACAGTCAGCGATGAAGCGTCATCTCTGTCTGCGGATTTACTTTGGGCATTCGGCGTCGGCCAC